>Ga0065711_1000406_pt1 | contig 88488 bp, 59 predicted proteins | sample Hoacrofraction12_FD_59098 | JGI IMG/M metagenome (GOLD analysis project Ga0065711, IMG submission 59098) | Hoatzin crop microbial communities from Cojedes, Venezuela - Epithelial fraction 12 v2 (version 2) | ecosystem: Host-associated > Birds > Digestive system > Esophagus > Crop | place... | reverse complement strand
GAGGCCCGGCGGCGCGGTCCGTCCCCGCCGCACCGGCGACGGAGGGGCGAGTGGGTGCGTGGGCCGGGCGGGCACCTCCCCGGGTGGGGCCGGGTTCCCGCCGCCAGGCCCGGCCGCGCTGAGGACGGGCGAGGTGTCGTCGCCTGAGGGGTGGCTGTGGGCAGAGAGCGCGGTCGGCAGGGAGAATACCCGCCCGGTCACCCCTCGCTGCCGGCCCAGCCCCGGTGTCGATCCGGGTGATATTTCACACTCTCGGCCCCCGGAGAGGCCTCACCCTGCCTCCCCTGCCGACCCAGCAGTCGTGAGTCAGCCCTGCCGAACATCACAGGAACAGGCGGCTGCTCCCCAGGTTGGAAGCAAAAAACAAAACCCCGTCAGAGCTTCCCAGCGCGACAGGGTTGTTGGTCCTTGGCCTCGTCTCGGTGGGTGCGAGGTGCCCGCCTGCCAGCCCCTTCCCGCCCCGAGGCTCGGTGCCGTCGTCCCGCTCGCCACGTGGAAGGCCGCGGTTCCTACGGATTGCCCTGGTGCCAGCAGCCAGCGCTTCCAGGCGAGACCCCGAGTGCCACCGGGCACGAATTGCAACTGGGAGAACCGGTAAATGAATAAACGGCCTTCCGCGGGCCCGAGTTACTCAGCCAGGCTCGGGCAGAAAAACGTGAAGATGGAAGGCGGCGGATAAAAAGGAAAGTTAGAAAATAAGTGATTCACAATAGGGGCTGTGGGTGAGATTATCTCTGGAGACATCTCTAATTAAAGGGCGTTGGATAACTAGAGGGTTACATTTTCCTGGGTCAGTGGTCTTGAAAAAGAAATTGCAGTTGCAGTAAATGTCAATAAAGATTGATGGTGACCTACTGCTAACAAAAGCGTGTTCAGTAATTAACATGTGCATGTTTGTTATTTTTTCTGTGCTTATGTCGGTTTTTATTGTGCATTTTCATCCTCTGTTTCCCCCTTTCTCTCCAGGCAGACGATGTATAGTGTTTTCCGTATCTTTCAGAAAGGAGCAGTATCTGTGAAGTAATTTTGCTGATGTCTTCTCCTGAAATTGCAGCAGCTGCGTCAGGCTACCTGTGTTTTCCAAGTCTGCTAAGCTACAGAAAACTGGGCAAATGCCGTGTGCCAACACAAAATCAACTCCTCGCATGTAACGACAAATACATTGTCACTTCTCAAAAGCATGGTTCTCCCCTGGCTTGCATTTTGCACGGTTGTCCGCTTGTGTAAAGTGAAAAGCATTTTAGTTCGGCAGCATTTTACCCCTGCTTTTCCTAGCTACATGTGGCTGCAGAACAGCACCCCGCTGGAGGATTTGACTCATAAACATCACTTTCCCTTTCCAAGTAATGTTCGTATAAAGCCTTGCTCGCAAGTGCCATTTAGGTTCTGGTGCTGCAGACATACAGAGTGTTAGGCACGTGAAAAGTCCCACAGTGTGTAAGGGGACCTGTCATCGTGTTAAACGCTAGCAGGGCTGAGTCTTCTTGTTGCCTTGTTTTTCCTAGAGACACAAAAATAATTTGGTATTGGCGTGAGAGATAAAAATACTGTATTGGGAAGGATGGAGAGATAAAAATAAGCCATGCAGCATGTGTAATGCTTTAGCTAGCACACTACGTGCCCATTGTGCCGCTGCATTCAAAGTGCACGTATTCTGTTATTTACAACACGCTACAGGAGATACGGCTCCAGGTAGTCAAAGCTGCCCAAATGGAAAACTCAACAAAGCACTCTGCATAAACCTCGGCGCGCATTTCTAAAAGGCACAATAGCGGCCGTTTATCTCACTGGCCGACGTTTTTAAATGAATGTTACTATTTGGCTTAAAGGAAGCATAAAATGAAAATGTCCATTTTAGATTTTATAGTTCTGTTTACTCTGTGATAAAATTTGCAGTGACTTCAGTGGGAACCAGATCACGCTTGTGCAGGACGAAGGTCGGCACAGAGTGAAAGAAGCTAGAGCTGAGCAGGGACTGGGCTTTCTGAAACCTCACCAAGAAGCTCTATGCAGCTTTTGGTACCCAAATACTATTGATAGTTTTGTGGCCAACTCACAATGGAAGGCAGAGTTCCGATTCCTGTGTATCAGTCAGATCATGATTTTGTGATGGTCGTTACAGCTCCATATAACACCAGAAAAGTGGGGGAAATCTAAACAGAGCTGATTTCCAAAGACAGTAGGAATGTTACACTAGACAAATGAAAGCTACTGTTTAAAAATGCTATGTTTATATCATGTGTGCTACATTTTAATGCATTTGCTTCCCAATTCATTCCCAAAACTGCTTATGTTCCCGCAACAAATCCACTCTGATCCGGTTTCCATTGCAATCGACTATCTTCATGTCATGCGGTGATTTTGCTGTATGTAACTATTTCTGGACCGTTTTTCTTGAAGTACAGCCAAACATATATTCCAGACAAATATGAATTATTGGAAGAGACGTCATGCATGGTCTCCCAGAATAATCCACAATTTGTTGAGCAACGACACCAAAATAAGGTAAGAATAAATGTGAAGAGGTACAGTTTAGAAGTTACCCCAGGAATACTTGAGAGATAGCTCGCCGTGAATGCTGCAACGCTGTCCTCGAGCAAAGGCTACAGCCACACACTCAACGACTCCTTTTAGCTCAGCTCTGTGGGCAAATTTCCAGGTCACACATTACCTTTACTAATGTCTTAATTAGGTGGTTTCCCCACGCCACCATGACTTCATCCCTTTAGAGAGGACCGCCTGGTCGAGCTTACGGCACCTGGCCTACTTTTCAGTGTTTTCTTTGTGGGTAACACAAAACTTTCCAGAATATTTGAATTGTGAATATCTATTTCAGTCATATTTCATATGTAAATTTAGAAGATTTTAAATGGAATCCAATATTGTAAAACATGTCCCAACATCCCTTTCTGAGATCTTATTTGCATATCAATCTCTGAAGTTGAATAGTCTTAATAGTGCCACTTGTTGGAGAGCTCTGTGCATTGCAAGGTATTTCAATCACGTATTTGTGAAAACAAATTGCTTTTTCCTGGTAATAAGTAATTCCCAGTTTGAAGTGCTACGGGAAGAGGTGAAAGTACCGCAGGGAACAGCTTTTGTTGCAGTCTCGGCTTCAACCACGCTCACCCGATGACGCTGTGAGTGAGCAACACGTTAGTGGACCCTGTGCAGCTTGATCTTTACAATGGTAATGAATGAGTGAAAAAGGAAAAATAAGGACAAACCTTGCTGTTTTTAATTGAGGAAATTGTAATTTCCTTCCAAAGTACACGTTACCCTGCGGCATTCGAGTGAAAAAGATCAGCTTTCCTGGATAAGCCCAGGTCCCGTGCACAGATCTAAGTCATTATTGATAATTATCACATATTCTCCTGGGCTGTGCAGGTAGAATTCATGAAATTGCATCATTTTCTTTGCAGTGATTAAGAAATTCACAGTTGATTACTGATTATACCGCAGGCACGGTGTGTCTTTTCGCAGCCGGGTTCCAGCACACCCCGGGTGCGTTGTGTTTCCAGGAGCGCTGACAGTATGAGCAGCACGCCCTGAGTCAGTGGCTGTGACAGCTGCAAAGGAGACATTGTCATGGTGCGTGATATCAAAGATCCACAATGTAATGTCTCCGCAGCGTGGCTTGACATCGCATCAAAAGCTCCACAAAGGAACCTTTGCCATGCACAGAGCGTCAGATCTCTGGCATGATATTTTGAGGAGCTGGTGAGATACCATGTTTGAAATATATTGAAATATTAACAAAGTGTTGTTGCTGGGACTAAAATTCTAGTGCCAGGAAGCAAGGAGGCAAAAAAATGGCAGGCACTGACCTTTGAAAAAATAGATGCAGATAACATAATAAAAAGGGAGTTTAAGGAGCTGTTGACTTTGTATGTCAAGAAATCGAGGCTCAGGAATGATTAAGGTTTATGCATTACGTCCAAAACATGTTCTGGGTCACGAAGTCAAAACATCTTCTCTGCTATTTATTGAAAAAAGTGAACCGTTCAGATCGCCTGTTTGCTGGGGTTGACGGACTTCAGTTTGACATGTAGTAATTTGGGAAAAGCATTTGCAACACCTATGCTAGGTAGATAGGGTGAAGGGCCGAAAGATTGATCTTTCCATTGGTTCTACAAGAGCTTGCATTTTGTCAGCCCCAGAGCAAACACAACCCTAACAGCCTTCTGGTGTCTTGAAGTTCAGTGCCATAAGAGACAGTCCAGATACAGCCCACAGCAAGTCCTGGAGAGACCCAGGGAGTCTAAGGCTTTGTCCTTGCCCAATTTGTCTTTAAGTCGGTGCTGCCTTCTGAGATCTTAATCAGCTCTGTTACTGCTTTCATATTTTTTTTCTACTTAGTATGTTCATTATTATTTACAATTTGTGAGTAGCACTGTAGAATTTGCATTTAGAATTGTATTTTAAAATATAATGTAAAACTATGTTATTTTTTTTAACGTTCTAAAGGTCAAATCTGGCAAATTCCCTGATTCTGCAGGTCAGGATGATCCCAGAGTCTGTTTCCGAAAGCAAGGACATCCATAATGACATGTTTAAACCTCAGTTCATATTCCCCTATCACTAAAAATCAGCGCAGGCAAATCAGCTCCAAAAGTCATTTGAGGGCAATTGTGGACAAAGCTCAACCTTGTTTTAGCTCAGCTTGCTCAAAAGCCTTGTAATCCATTTTTTTCAACAACCCTCTGTCTTTACAGTTATCCAGAAAAGTGGAAACATCTGCAGCAAACCCTGAGAGTGCAGACAAAGCATTTGCCTTAGCAAGGGATGCCCAAGAGGGTTAGAAGAAAGCACTGCTGAGGGACGGAAAACGTCTGGGACTGGAGAACAAGCAGGGCACGTGGAGGTTAATCCGGATGCGACAGAGCGGTGTTTGTGCTCTAGATGGCAAATAGCAGGTGGGAGGCTTTTTCCATTCAAGAGTGCAGAGATATTTCCGAGCAGTCTAAGTCCCAGTTCTGATGTGGCACAGGACCCCAGTAATCTGGCAAGATTTAATTCCAAGTCATGATTTTGGGAAGGAACAGAAGATGGGTGAGAAAAAAAACCACGGTTCCCTGGGGAGAAATTACTGTTTCTAAGGAGTCTTCTACTCCACATAGTGTTTAACATCAACGAGATTTTACGCACATGCACCAGTGGCTGACTAGACCCAAATCCATTAATTAGAGTAAAAGCCTTTAGGTAATTATTACTCACAAACAAAGATACTGAGCTGGTAACAGCTCTGACTTTCTAGTGCTCGTGATCCTCCTTTCAGTCGATAACTGTAACGGAGGTTTCGTGCAAATAAATTTCTTTCCTTCCAGGCTGGACTGTGCAGCCACAGCCCAGGACATCTTGCTGTCGTCATAGGAGAGTCGTGAGGAGTTTCTTCAGAACTGGCGGTGGTGGTGGGGTGTACGACTGGATGCCCAGCTGCCACTTCTGCCTCTGGCCATCTCTCGCTTGATTTTACTTCTAGCTCTAATAGTAGCCAAATAATTTGGGACCCCAGTGAATCTGTGGGTTTCTATTCACTTAACTAACATCTCTTCGATTCATTTACTTCTCACATCAATTGCTTTTGCTTTGTTCAAAAAGGCTGCGGGATGTTCTTGCGCTTTAAGCAAGGACCGGGACAGAAAATAATGTTTCTGTAAGAGTGAACATAGCTGTTTCCATGCAGAGGGATTTATAACCTGCATTCATATATTTTTTGATTAATAGATAGCGTTGCTGAAGTGTTAGCACTTAAGGCAGAGGTCAAGTCTCTGTTATTTTTCTGTCTCAGAGGTGAAAGCAGAGTGCATTGGCTTGCAGCATGTGTGTGATTCTCTTTTTTGTAGCTGCGGCAAATAATTGTGACCCCTGATTACTGAAGTGATTTAAAAATGCTCTTTGCTATGTTAACTTGAAGTCGTGAACTACAAAGCTCTGCTGTGAATAGCGTATGAATAGAAAAGGGACTCTGCTGGAACTTGCTGTTATGTTTGAAGTTGGTAGAAACTAAAGATGGAAAAGACCCACTAGTTCACTGAACTAATTCATTGCACATGCAAGACAGAAACTCCTTGCACAGTGATATCCTTCCTACATTTTCTCAGGAAAAAGCAAACATGTTGAGATGTTTCTGGAGAAAATACTTTGACATGATGCAATCCATTAGGATGTCTGCATTTTGACCTGGTCTGCCAGCTAGGTAATTTTTGCATCAAATTTGTGGTGTCAGTTGCAGAATGACTAAAAAATTAAAGCTTCATGGAGAACAAAGAGGATTTATTCTGTATTTCTCTTTCCTACACTGAAAGGAAAAGTTAACTCCATAGCTGCTGCAGTTCTGGTGTTCTTTGAAGGATTGTCTGTTTACTCTAAATGTAAATGTTGTGAAAACATATATGAAATGCAAGGCTGATACGATTTTTTTTTTTTACTTTTAAATAGAAGTCCAGCAAAACATTTTTTAACAACTGGCAACCTGTGATGTCTGAAATTCACATAATGATATGAATAAAAGCTTGAAAGCAGTCAGTAAAGAAAAAATAATTGGTCGTATTTGGTGCTTGTCCCAAGCACAAAGAAAAAAGAGTAAACAAAGGCTGCAAAGAGTGACAAGCACATTCCATGTGAAGAAATTTCAGTTGTCTAATAGTTGAGCTTCATTTAATTTAACTAGACACGTAGGCCAAGAAACCTTTCTCTTGTTTTTGTTAATGGACTTTCATGGGAAGCTGATAGAGTTCCTCAAAGGAATAGACTTGCTAGCTGCAATTTATGTATGGTACAGCCTACTTTTGTCTTTAGCTTATGAAATTTGGTCTAGTTTGTCATGACTACTTTCTTTGTTAAAAGGTAAAATGCACATTGGGCAAATGTTCTATGGCAATTTGCATAAAAAGTGATGACAAAGAGCAATTAATTCCTCATTATTATGCAGTGAAATGCTACTTTGCTCGTAAGTGACTGTAGAGGAGGGTTTTTTCTCTGTGTGTAAATCTGTTGCGGCATTGTTCTAAAAATAGTACTTAAGAGCCCTCTGCACTCTTTATAAATCAGGGTCTTTGACACTCCATTCGATTCTCCATGGAGAGATTTTTCTCAGACATGCTGAACACTACAAGGATCGCCCCAAATGTTCATCACAATAATAAGCATCAGAATTTGGTTAGATAAAGCAAGATAGAGGAATTTAATATTTTGTCAAATTAGATCTCTATCCTTTTTATCTGGAGATCAGTATTCAAAGTACACTCAGATCACACACAAATAGAAATATATTCCTACCACACACAGCTAGTCTGTACAGAACAAAGAGTCAAGATATCGTTTTCTATGAAGGCTTGATTCTGAGTACAGATTTCATTACCGGCTCACCATAGGATAATGAAATTCCTTCAGGGCAAAGATGAGGTACATCAAAGCGGCAGCGTGGAGAGGCAGACTTTGTTAGTGCATGCTCTGTCACCTGCATTACTGGTCCTTGCCTGCCTTTAATTTGTAAGGAAATGCTAGTAATTCAAACCCTTTTACTGGAGCAACTTATATTTATATATATACACGCATACATGTATGTGTATGGGCACACACACAGAGAAATACATGTTTTTCAAAATACAAAACCTTCTGGAAGTTACGTGACTTCTTTTTGCAGCTGAAATGGAACACAGAAAATAATTAATTTCTTGCTAGCAGAAATGACCCACGCAGGTCCTAAAAGCATCTTTGCGTTGAGTAAATAAATGCTGTCTGCACCGTGTAGATAAATAGCCCTTCATGCAACTTTGCCTTTTTATTTCTGTAGCAATTCGGAGAGACTTTAGTGCTTATGGAAATGAGAGGCCGATGTTCGCTAAGACCAGGAGCTGCGGAAGACATGAATCACCAAAGTTTTCCCACAAAGCTTTGCCAATGTGGGAACAAAAGTGTTGCCCACAGCAGCACATCGCGGGGCTATCGAGTCCAGCATCCCGCCTCTGGCAGCGGCCGGTAACTGATGCTTCAGAGCAAATCAAAACCACAGCAAGCACCTAGCTAATTATGAGATGCTGTGCGTAGAGGAAAAAAAGGTTGATCCTGACTCACAAGAGAGCAGTTTATGCCCTGAAGCGTGAGGTTTGATATCCCTTGTATCCGTTTGCTTAGCTCACACAGTTGCAAATACTATTTATGCTTAAAAGAGCTTCTAATCCTCTCTTGGATCCTAATCAACAATCCGCCTCAGTAACCTGAGTTACCAGCAAGATCTTGGGGCTGAGCACGCACTGCGTGGAAGCTTTGTGCTTTGCTGGTTTAGGGAAAGTTTTCCAGCCTTGGCCTAACACCCACTGCCCTGAGGAGCAGACCTAATTGTCTAGATGAAAAATACCCAAGCCACCACTCCCTTCCCCTTGAGCCCTCCCTAACTGAAGCAGCTAATTCTTTCCCACCCCTTGCTTGCAAAACCATTGCTTTGGGTAGATTTCTGTCTCTGGCACAGGGCAGTGGCTCCTGCTTTCTATCCTTCTGAGCATCTCACCTGGGTAGGAGAGGTCTGCCTGCAGGCAGGGGATGCTGCCTGGCCACGCTGCCACCCACTGTTGCAAAGGAGAGGGCAGTGACAGGCAGAGGAACAGGGCAGAGGAGAGGCTCGCAGAAGCCAGCAGTGATGCCAGCTCCTTTCTGCTCTTCTAGCATTTCCTTGTGAAGTATCAGGAGCTCTACTCAGGCTACTCCGTGGAAACATGCAATGCTTGTGAAACTCCTGCTCCTTCCCAGCCTACTCCTGGGCAAGAATGCAAGCAACGTTTTCAAATCATCCTTTGCTGACCTTGAATGGCCTTGAGCATCATTGCCGAGTGGTCCTGGCTCCATTACAGCGGAGCAATAATTCTCTTTGCACTCTCTCCATTGAGTGTGGGTTTCTTCTTCCTACATCTCAAAATGGTTGTTTAAATCCAGCACGTGGACCTTAACAGCAATACCAGATGGTAAAGGAGATCCAAAAAAGGCTTAACTGCTCCCCATAGGGCCTGAGTGCTTAAGCCTAAAGGTGTGACACTGAGCTCCTGAACAGAGAAGTGCCTCCTAAACAAAGTGGTGCCCAAACTCTGTAAGTTTTCATCTCAAAGCTTTGCCTTTGCGACCTGAGGCTGTCATTGCTGATGGTTTTGACGGTGGCAAGCAGACTGGTGCCTAAGGGTGTGCTTTCAAGACAGCCTCAAGCAGCCCTCGTGGGCACGGCTGCTGTCCCGTCCTCACCTCTGGCTGCGTTTTCCCATCTCTTCCCTGCCACTTGCCCCTCGAGCAGCCACTGGTGCTTGTCTGACCTCGCAGTAAGCCGGTTCGGGAGCTAAAGTGGCTGCATGTTTCTTTGCAGGATTAGTTTTCCGCCAGCTTAACTTCCTGAACCAGCTGACCAGGAGATCAGGCGAGACCAGGGCTGGTGCAAAGGGAGGACTGGGAACGGAGGCTGGGGACGGGGCAGAGCACCCTGGGCTTGTGCAAACCTGCAGCCTCAAGAGTCCAGCAACGAGGCGCCTCCAGCCCAGCCTGGCACCCCGCAAGAAGGTGCTCTGCCTGCTCGGTGCTCCCTGTGGCGGAGGCTCACCAGCAGCACGTCTGCTTTTTTGCAAGGGGCAGTGCTGTCAGTCCAGGGACGAGCAGCAGGGCAGTGCGGTGGGGAAGGAGGAGTACGGGGACGAGGAGGTCGGGCAGCTGGCTCAAACCATGAAAAAAAAGTGATGTGTCCGGTGGCTTGTCGCAGGCTGAGAGCCAGGAAGCTCTAAAGCCCCGTGAGCCCCTTTCGTGCGAGGCAGAGGCACTGGGCAAGTTGGGAACCCTGCAAGGGCTGGGAGCAAGCAGCCTGTACGAGCAGTGAGGGTGAGCATATACGTGTTTTGCTGGATAAGACCCAGTTCCCTTCATGCTTTCACCATACCTAATGTCACCCGTGCCTCCATCAGCTTTCCCAGGATCTCTGCAACTATCACTCTGGCTGTGTCAAACAACACAACATAACTCAAATCAGAGCCCTTGTTAAGCAATGATCTCCACACAGGGGATACAGCCTGCCGGATACAGAGGTCTGAAACTGCCTGCGGTGTGTTGGCTTGTTTATCTAGCATGGCTCATGCTATTTTATTTGCTTAAGTGTCATTACCTGCATCCTGGGAGAGGTGGGAGGTGGGAGTTCTGCAAGCTGCACTGAATTTTCCTGCAACCACCAAGTGAAGAGAATGCCACTTCTTGTCAAGAGACTGCTATTTCCCCTACGCGCGTGTTACGTTGTGTTCTTCAGGCTACACTTTACATGCCTGGGGTGTATACATGTGACCTACTGAAATCGCTCGCCGTCTTCCATAATTTATGCTGCCCTTCAGCCTTAGCAGCGTGCATAAACCTCAGCGACGCTTTGTCACTCCTCTCTAAATCATTGTGAAAAATCACGCGAGGAACAGCACCTGACCCAGGGCATTCTGCGTTTTGCCTGCTCCGCTTTCCAGACCAGGCTCCGATGTGGCAGGATGACACAGCAGAAGAAAAATCACAGCCAGCAAGGTGTGAAATAAGGTCCCCAATAGTAAGAAACTAGAATGGATAATGTGTTAGCACGAACCTTGGCATGGCTGTTCAGCCTAGCAGTGTCATCCTGTGGGTGGCAGAGTCAAGGAGAAACCGGCTTTCCTGAAGGCAAATGTTGGCCCTTTTCTTCAGGCAGCCTCTTCGTAAAACCTCACGATGAGCAAATAGACGTAATGGAAATGAGAAGACATGAGGGTTAACGTTTAAGTCGCCAGGGGTTTGGCATTTACCATTGTCACGCAGGACTGTACCGAGATTATTTGTTTCCTGTCACTTAATCCATTTATAACGCAGCATACTAATCCACAGTTTGCCATTTGACCCGTCGGTCTGCTCTGAGGAGCTTTGTCAAAAGCATTTGGAAAACCCACTGACACTTCCCACTTCCTTAATTCTCTGGGGCTTTTTTACTCATTTGAGGGGAGAGAGCTGCAGGCCAGCTGGTCTGATCCTGCGTGCCCAAATTAACCTCGTCCGTCGCTGCCCACAGTGGGCAACCTCGGCCCTGGGGTCGGCATTACCTACGTTCATTTCTGACTCATATTTTGGGACAGGGAAATCCTTTAGTATCGGGAAACACCCTTATTTTTCAAAGTCGCATTGCAGGCTCTTGCCAATCGCTGTGTTCTGAAGTTCAGATTCTTCTGAACACTCCTGGATTCTTTTAACTTCATCAGCTCAGGTTTTCTCAACTTGCTCCAGTACCTCTTCTTCAGACATGTTTATCTTCATAATATCACACTCATCATTTCCATAAATTTCCAGATCCCCCACTACAGTGAAGACAAATGTAAATAATAAATTCAGCTTCTTGAAAATGTCTTAATCCTTGTTGAGTCCTTAATTCCTTAGTGACCTGGAGGGCCTACAGAGACACACATGCAGCTTTATTTATGTTTAGTCTATTTGAATAATTATGTATTGTTTATCTTAATATCTTTGGCTATTTGCTTCCTCTCCTCCCTCTGAATTAATATCTATTTACAGTTTACTTGTGACTTGTGCTGAGCTGGTTTGGGCAGAATTTCTAACACATCTGTGTGAAAGCTTCCCCAACGTTGTCCTGGAGGCAACATCTCTGAAGTTCGCAGCACCACGCTCTTCTTCCAGTACAGCAGCTCCTGCCTTGAAACAGCCTTTAAGGCTCTGCAATTTCTTATAAAGGTTTTGCTTGCCTTGGTTCAATGTTACAATGCAGTGTGATAATTCAGTAAGGCATTTGATTTTTTCAATATTATTATCATTAACAACAATACTAACCAGGAGAACAACTTAGACTTAAGGTTGTCAGATACTTTCCTTCTGTAAGTTGCTCATAAACTGCCCCATTTCAACCACTGCAGGTGGTTTCTTCCATGCTCTGTGTCAAGCTCATCTATTAAAAATGTGTTTTTTCAAGAGAAGTGGGGATTTTTGGAAGGGAGACGGGCTGGGAGGTGAGGGAGGAGGCAGGAGAGGGGCTGAATGAGGAGCCGGTGGGAAATACTGAGACTGCCTGGCCCGAGGACCACAGCTGAAATAAAGCACCTGCACCCAGCAGCCTCTCTCGACTGCCCGCACGGGTGACTTACAGCGTGCCCTCTTGGAGCTTGTGATTTGAACGAAAGAGGATCAGGATGAGACCACAAACTTAATTTGTATTGTCTGATGTGAACTAGAATTGAGCCAAACCTGTAAAGATGCAAAGCTAGTTCACTACCTTACCCAGCCTTTGATTTCAAGCAAGTCTCATTTTAACTCCTCACTGAGAGGTCATGACAGAAAAAAACCTTTTGACTAGGTTATCTTTGCCTTTTTTTATGGCTTTGGTACAAAATGGATTAATTAAAAAGGAGGGAAAAATATTCCCTTCTTTTCTCTCATCATAAGAGCCACATGCGCTGTGTAAAGTAGAGAGAGAAAAGAAGTGAGTGCTCTAAGTAGTGGATTATTTTACGTACTTCATGGGAAAAAATTGGCCAGCTCATTTCAAAGCAAACTATGCCTACAGTACTTTAAAGGGAAGTAGGAGGAAATAATAATAATTATATCTGAATTGGCTTAGGGCTAAATTCTGTAAATGAATATGGGTGTGACTGGGCAAAATGTTGTCTTGATGTTAACCCAAAGGAAAAATGAACTATCAAACCCAGATTCAATTGCGAAAAGTGTTCTGTGTGTGTTATTGTATATCCATGCAAAGATATTTGTTTTTTTACTTTTCTTGACTGAGTATGCAAAATAGCCTGCTCCTTATTAGCCTTTGTAGGAGCATATTCGTATGAAAAATTATGACAATTTAATCTCGGTGTTTCAGTCTTAAAGATCCAAAATGGCTAGTGTAAATGTTAGCAAAGAAAAGGAAAAAAAAATTAACGAGTTGTGTATTTGTGGGTTTCGCTCTAAAGTAGATGTGAAAGTGGGGAAACACCAGTAAGCTTATCTTTATCTGTGGAGTTAGTGATATCTTAAGGACAGATGGGCTTACGTTACTGATCAAGGCCAATAGCCACAGTTATAAAGAGTTATAAATAAGAAAGCTGTGAAAGGGAGCTTATCATAGGAAAACTTTGATAAGTGGGGCATTATAGACAAATTGAGGAAGGACTAAAGGATCAACAGAATCCAGCCCTGTGTAGTGGAAAAGAGAGCTCTGCTGCAACTCTTAACTGCAGCAGTTAGGGTGTTACTGAGAAGCAATTCTTTTTCAGCATCCAGAAATGTGCGAGTTAAAAATTCTTTCTCAGCTGACAAGGGCTCAGCTAAACAGATCAAAAAGAGAAGGAAAACCAAAACACAAGCTCAGAAGATGCCTTTGCCTTGTACCGGGAGCCAGGAAGTGTCAAAAGATGTGTCATGTCTTAAAAGGCTAAATGAAAAGTTATAGGTCCTCAGTACATGAAGAAAGAAAAGCTTTATTGAAATAGTTTCTTTGTCGCATCCTATGAAAATATTATGAGGGCAGCGTGTATAAAAGAGTAAGAAAAATAGAGGTTGCTGGAAATACGTGTAAAGGCGAGTTTCTCTGTTTTATAGCATAACGAGAGAAAGCCATCACTCCCAACACTAGTGTGTCTAATTATCTGGGAAATTTTTTTGGTTATAGTTTCTAGACTTTTCTGCTAAAGACCTAAGGCGCTTCCTGAAAGCAGTGTGATACAGACGTTACCAGACTAGTTGGATAACCTGTCCATCTTTCCTAACTCTGAATAACAAACAAGAATAGTCATATTCTCTAGAAACACATTCTTCGAAGTCAAGGACTGAGGTTTTCTCCAGTGGATTTTGACACAACGTCCATGTAGCGGTGACGTACCAGCAGCCACTCCTTCCGCGGCACCGTGCAAAGAACCCTCCTCTGCCACGGGATGTGGTGGTGGCTGCGGAGCTGCCTGGCTGCTTATCTGCACTGAGACTGCCACTGCTGATTCTGGGCCGGTTTTCTGTCAAGCCAGACCTTGAAAAAGGTTGGAGAAAACTGTTGAGGTGTGGCAGCCTTGTGCACGGTGTGGTAGCCTCGTCCCTGCCAGCAGCCTCTGCAGCCATCTTGCATGATCAGAGCCGGGTGGACAAGAAGACTTACGGTGTTTCTTAGAAAGGGCCCAAGATTGCTGATAGAAGGGCATGTAGAATTTGTCAGCTGCAGCAGACTGAATGCAAGCACAGCAAGGATTTTGGGGAGCTAGGACATGGGCGTCCTCAAGGACCCCAGCTCAGATACAAAATAGACCCTTTTCCTGACCAATGAGTTAGATAAATTCTGCCTTTGAATTCTTCTTGGCTTTTTGCTTTGCTTACTCCCTGATACCAGTGCAACCTGGTCGTAAGTCAATTCTGACGATTTGTACCAGCATGCACCAGGGAAATGACATTATAGACCATTGGAGACCCTGTCCCATCGACTTCACTAGGAGTTCTGTGACTGTAACTGAAACTGTTGCTGACCTCCAATACCCTGATGGACACCATCTGTTTACCCTATTGGGTGCTGTGTTTTATTAGTTTTTGCAGTGAGACTAGAAAGTGGGATAGGCCTCTATAAAGCCGTACTCAAAATATTGTGTTTCTCCTCTTTGTCTAAGTGCTGCAAGTTCTCCTTCTCTTCTTCTTCCCAGCCAAGGAAATACTGCTACAGTGCATAACTAAAGCCAGGTATTTCTGCTGTTTCTATGTTACAGATATGTACTCTGGGAATAATTGCTGCATGTCCTTCTCCCAGCTGAAAACCAAGTAAAAGCAAACCTTAACTATAATACTGATAAATAACTAGCTATGATTTCTGTTAACAAAGCTTTTTTACACACACGGTGAAGAAGCAGCAGACTGGGAGTGGTGTTAGCAATATATTGTCTTCTCGCTATTGTTAGAGTGGCATATCATCACCTCATTTTATTTCTTCTTCCATCTGTTTCATGCCGGGTTTGCTATAATGCTACTTCGAGAGTACTGCGATCGTTTGTTTGTATTGATATCAGAAATAAATATAAAATGTTTCTGAAGGCACCATAAGGATGGAGACTTTGATGGGATTATCGTAAAAGCAAGCAAGCTGTGAACAGAGACACAGACTGCTGCAAGACACAGAATCGGTGGAAGAAATGAGTTAGAGGTTATTAAGGGAGAAGGAGAAGAAAGATGTTCTTGTGACTAAGGCACTGGACTGATACTAAAGAGGTCTGGTCTTCGTTCCTGGATGCATTATTGGATTCCTTTGCGACCTGTGACAAGTCACTTAATCTCTCATTGCCTCAGTTCTTCGCCAGTAAAATGGAAGTAAATAAAATTTCTTTACCTCACCGATCTACTTCAGAGATAAATCCATTCAAAAGTTATGAAATGCTCAGCTGTTAAAGTGACGAGCACAGCGGAAAATGAGTAAATCAATGAATTCTAACTCATTGCTTATGATGACTTTAGCGAGTCATTTCTCTGGCCAGTGAACCTGGTATGAAGACAAACACTGGCTTTCTCCTAGTCAGAGAAACATCAATGCCTAGTGTTTTTTGTGAAGTCGTAACAAGGTCTGAGATACTTTTAATGACAATATGTCAGTAAAGGGAAAAAAAAAAGATAAACCCCCCTTTTTTTCTTATTACATCAAGGAAGAAAAGACCCAAGAGGGGGAATGATAGATGTCCTAACTGCATAAAATGAAAGCTTGAACAGAGGAAATGTTCAGCTTTTCTATCACTGGGAAACTTTTAAAGATTAAAACATACATGAGCTTGACTTTTCACTGCTGGGTACCTTGCACAGTCAATTACATCCACTACTAGTGAGAATGAAATGCTTCACGTATAGCTAGTTGTTTTTTATATTCCCCTTGCACATATATAAATAGCCATACAAGGCTCTAGGCATGGAGAATCTATTTCCCGTAGATTTCCAGCACATCACAACCTGAGGACGTTGCTTTATTCTTCAGTACCATGTTTGTCACCAAAGCTACAGAGAAATGATGTAAATGCTATCAGTGAATCACACCCAGAAAGATTCCTAATCCTAGATAGCTACTATGTGATGCCTTAAGTGTTTTGAACTGATAAAGAAATCTTTTAAATTTCCTATTATCTTTGATTAGATATGGGTTTCATATTTGATTTAGTGTTAGGCACCTACTGTGGGGAACAAAGGAGGTGGCACAGATAATGGAGAGATAATTGTTTTAAAAAGTGAGATCCCTGTGAGAATAAAAAGCAGGTTGTTGCATTTCTCATTTTATTGATTATCCTTTCACTATGATTATACATCTGTGGAAACATATGCTTTCAAAGGAGTTAATCTTATCTGTGAGATGACTACCATGCATCTAAATTTTCCGTTGTTACATACCAGTGACATGTCTCTAAACCAGACGCTTCTCTTGAACATGTCAAGCACCAGTGGGGCTGACCGGTTTTCCGTTAGGATGAGGACAAGCTGTTTTCTCTGAATCACTGTGTTCTTGCTTCATGGCTCACATGTGGTTGAAAATTATTTGCAGGCAGATGCTGACAATTTCCTGAAGAAACTTCATGGTTCATTACCTCCCTTTATGATAGCAGCAAAATAAATTGCTGTAAAGTCAGTTAATGTGATAGAAAATGTTCAAATTTCCAATAATAATAATAATAAAATCTCAATCCTGCTCTCTAAACTCTTCCAAAATACTTTCCAGATCACCTCCCCTTCTGCATTTGCACGCAGATACCGAGTCTTACTTTGTGCTGAGTAGAACAAAGGTCGCCTCTGCGATGCAAATGCTGCTGGTTTGTGATGCTGCTTAAAGAGATTCTTCAGGAAAAACAACGTGCATAATTCAGTGTGACTGCTGGATGAGCGGAGGAGAAACAAGGAATCAGGCTTGTTGCTTCTGCTGGGTGTTGCTTGCTAGGTCCCTAACATGAGTTAGAATTACAGCAGACAACGGAATATCGATTAAATACATGCTCACATCTTTCCCTAGAGAGGGGTGGACATATATCACGCAGTAAGCATATAGCTACTGTGTACATTCCGGTGATCAGAAAATGAGTACAGGCAGTACAGTAAGCAAGAAAAAGCAGACAGCCAGGGATTTCCAAATTCCAGTGTCTTTGCCGTGCTAGATATTAGGACTATTTGGAAATAGAAGTGCTAGTTTATGTTTTGCTGAATGGCCTCCTGGCCAGGTTTCCAAAGAGGCTTTAACTGAGCTGACTCTCGTGTTCAGAGGGAAATCATAACAGGGGTGCTTTGGGGCTCACTCCTGCCAGTCAGGAGGGGGATTTTCTCCAGGGCTAAGCTTGGATTCTGGAGTGTGTTGGCACAGCCCCTGCGTATTATCACAGCTCATGGCTCTTAAAAGGGCAAAATGCAAGAAGGTGAACAAGAATAGGATGCTGCAAAGGGGGGGGTGTGTGTGTGTGTGTGTCAACTAAAGTGGCTTCTCTTGATCGGCATGGGAGATGCTGCCCGAACAAAAGGGTGAAGGTGGTGTAGCCAAAGGTGATCTGACCCAAGACAGGAAAACGCTTTTGAAAAATCAGTACTAAAGAGCTTGCATGGGAGTCAAAGAGATGATATCCCTCTATTTTGAATGATAAAGAGACAGATTCTACAAGTAACTATGGCTGCAACCAGGGTGGTTGGGTGGTTATGACCTCCGTAATGTGTGTGTTGATAAAGCAGGAAGGTAGCAAATCGTAATCTCATAGCAAGCAAATAATTCTAAAGAGGAGATTTGCATCGTAAAAGCGTGCCCTAAGCCAGAAGATAAGTCTTCCAAAGCCTGTATTTACCACTTGTAGCACATGTTTAACTCTGGGTGATGTGATTTCTCTTACAATTGAAGCTAACACCACAGCTCTAACTCCGGGGATACGCAGGGATGAGCAGCATTTCAAAGTATGCACCACTGGACCGACTAACCATTTCAGATGGAATAAAGAAATAGGGTTTCTGGGGATTGGGAGAAACTAGGGCTTGTATCCCGTTTCTTATTTTTCCATTGAGCCTGATCAGTAAGTAAAGGAACAGAATCAACATGCAGACCTGTAAGTTTATCGCCGAGATGAAAGAAGACACTCAGCACGAAGGCACAAAGGCGCAAGAAAGAAAGACGGGGAAGTAAAAGAGGAAGCAAAAGGCAAAACTTCAGTAGAAAAATCCAAAGCATCAGAATGGCTGATTTCAGCTTCAGAGAGTCGCCCTGAGCATACATTAAACTGGGTTCAGCTGCTCTATGTACCATCAAGTATTTCATATTAATAATTAACAAGTCACTGGCTGTCAGAGCAAGATTCAAATGGATGGAAGGGGAGTTTGGGTCACCTTCTCTAGGACTGAGAGTCTTAATGAAGGGGTAGCTTTACTGCACTGCTGAGGAATGATGATATACTAGGCAGAAGGATTAAGGGATATACATCTTGAAGGCTCCCTCCATGCTCACTCCCCCATAGAAGAGTATTTCATTTCCTCTTTTTATTCTTCGCCTTGATACACTGCCAATGTGTACACATAAAGGGCTTAATCTTGCCTGCCAATGTGTGATGTACCCCAATGTACTTCTCTGAAAAATTAGCTTGCATATATGCAAACTCAACAGCAAAGGTGCTGTGTATCAGGGACATGACTGCATTCAATGACTGTTATAAATCAGAGTGCTTGGTGTGTCTTTGCTGGACACGTTCTCATTTATCAAGGTGATTTTTAAACCTGTGCCTAATTCCCATGCGTGAGAAATGGGAACTTACTGAAATCACTTGCAATGCCTTGCTCTGGCTTTAGCTTTTCTCCCCAACACTCCTGTTCACCTTCAAACCTATTTGAACATGAGCATAAATGATAGGCTACAAGGCACTGGGTTTATTGCCTTCCCATTGATCACTGATGGGCTCGTGCCATTACGTGAACGGCTCAGAATGGGAGTCACCCCCCAAGTTTTCTTTGTTACTCTGATGAAGCAGAGAACTGCAATGGTATGGGTTCCAAGAGACACCAGAAGACCTTCACAGCCTTGGCTGCAGGACCACTAGTGACCGCAGCTAAAGAGAATAGCCCTGCAGGAGGCAGCGAGCAGGATTTAAGAGAGAAACTGAGGAAACAACAGTCTCTTCAAGATCAGCTGGAAATGTTTATGAAGTCGAGCTGCCATTTACACCTCTGGCTTGGGATGAAAAACGAGCATAAAAGCTGTGCAGAATCACCTTTGTTCTGATCCTACAGAAGGACAGACAGACACACTGACAAACTCTAAAAGCCCAGAAGAAAAAGAGCTAATTACAATTTCTTTCCCTTGGAGATTAATCCACTGACTGTAATTAAGCTCCCTCTATTTTTGAGATCTTGGCAAGATCTAAGAAAAGCGCGAGCGAGCGCCCTTGCTAGCCAAGCAGATTTTTTTACTAAGCTCTATCAGCCCTAATTAAAAGACCTTTGTGCAAGACCAACAAGAAATCAGATTTCCAATAGGGCTGAATCAAATGGCCTTGGCTACCTCTGCACTCACAGTTTGCTAGGAGCCAGGCCACAGCCAGGATTTACACACTCAGAGGATGAAAAGGAGGCGTAGGGGGGAGGCGGGATGAACATGCTCCCCCCGCCCCAACTCCTTCTTCTCCTTTGCTGCTGCTTTGTTCTGTTTGTAATCTTACCAGATGGCTAAGGCAGCCTAGAGAAGAGATTGCCTGAAACAGGCAGGTGATGAGGCCAGCAGCAGGGACTCCGGCAGCGACTGAAGAAACCGATACAGCTCTCTAACCCTTGCTGCTAGCAAAGTGCTTTGTTATTCTTCTGCTCGTGGCTGCGTTGCATTTTGTGCCTTTCTGATGGCCAAGAAGGATGCTAAAAGCCAGATCCTTGGCTGGCACCAGTGAGGATAGCATCACTAACATCCCTAGAGCGTGGCTGATCTGTGCTAGCTGCAGCTTTAGCCCTTTATTTCTGCACACCCCAGCTCTGCTCTTCTCCTGACAGCTTCTCCCCTGAGCATGCAGGCATGCTCCTCTCGGAGCAGGGAGGACCTAGCCCTTTCCCACAGCTGTACCTGGCAGACAACATGTTTTTCTTTCCACCCACACCAGGGTAATGCTACGGGCAAACAGTAGTGCAACAGAAACCAAACTGGGTCACGGAGAGCATTCGGAGATCCCCAGAAATCTCTAGAGAGAATAAATATCAGCTATGCCAACACCACCCCCAGCAGCAGACTTGACTGTTTTCCATATTGCAAGTCTGTAAGCGCAGCCCCTGCCTTGGTCCAAGGTGTGCTCTCTGCAGCAGCTGCAGGGACCACGCTTGCCTCAGCTTGCTCCATGGGCTAGGATGCTCCCGGGCACATTCAAACAGGCCAAGGGCAAGCTATTTGAGAGGCAGCTGTGTGGACTGAAAGTGGGTGGGATGTGGGGCAAAATACGTTCCCAGCAACTCTGGGGCTGGTGTTCAAAGCCACCAGGTGTGTTCAGGTTTAGCGATCCTTTGTAATTCATAGCAAAAACATGGCACTGCCAGGAAAGATTGAAGCAGCTCGTCTTCCATTTCCATTGTAGCTCCCTGAAATCCAGTGTGAAGAATTAGTCCTTTGAGAAAAAAAACCCCAAAACCTGTGGGGTGTTTAATTCCATGCAATATATAATCTGACCCTACTCTCATAAAAGTTAACAGCAAAAATCCTGTCAACTTGAATGGGAACAGAACTGGGTCCTATTACTGCACTGATGGGGCTGCGAGAGCAAAACAGGGCTTGTAACCCTTTCCAGTTCCGGTACAGTCAAAGACTCAACTTTGTCAGTTCTCTAATATTATTTTGGTTTATGGATCATAATGACACAAATTAAAGTACATTTCAAGTTCTAGTATTCACCCACAGTGAACTAAACAACAATAGAAAACTTGTCTGTGTAGTTAAAAAAATAAACTGAAAGCCACAGAACAAAAGCTGAAATACCGTAAAAACAAGGTAGCCATATCTTTCACTGCTAAGCTTGTATGCAGTATAAATATCTTTTGTGTGATTTTTTTTCCTCTGGAGAATTAAGTATTGAATAAAAAAATGAAAGAAAAGATAAATTTCTTTTCTTAATCCTTATTATAATAGTCTTTTAATCCTTTTTAAAATGTTTTTTTTTTTAATAGGACCTTATCAATATCAATTTCTCACGCTGTATCATTCTCAAACGCTGCTAAGACTTTCAGTATATGTATTAAAAGTGGAAGCACTTCTACAAGAAAAGTAGAAGTGTTTATATGAACCAATAACTCTTGAAAAAAGATAAGGTTTGAATGCAGACTTCTCATACAGGAGGTTTTTCTTTGTGAGTTTAAGAGCTTTCTTCTACAAATGCAGTGATCAGGATGGGAAGAGCACTACCCATTTTTTGACCTCTACAACATGTCATATCTTGCTTCTTACCTTTGGTATCCTTGAAGTGGGAGATACCAAACCTTCTAGAGAAGGAAGTTAAGTCTTAAGAAAGAACTTGACATCTTCCAAAAGGCCAGGAATAAGAAATTTTTTTGAAAAGTTTCCTTGATCTGTCCAGTATTATGGCAAATTTTTCAAGATTTGGCAGTGGAGTTAAGTTGTCCAGGGAACACGAGAAACAAAGAAAGAGGCTGGCAACTTATTGTGACCAGAAGCAGAAGAACTGGAATGTTATCGTCACATCTGGAGGTACCGAATCACCACCAGGTGCTGAATCAGACATCTGAATGAAGAACCTGCAAGAACCAACTGGAAGAGAAGACACACAGGTGGTGGAGTAGGAAACTGAGAAATGCTGCTCATCTCTAACGGGGCAAACCTCAAAAAAACCCATAAGGGCCTCCCAGCTGGTCCCAGTCAAGACAGACGATGCAGATGGTCATCTCTGCAATGCCAGCCCATAGGAGCTGGCAGTGCCTACGGCTCCTGGGGCTGCAGGTGGATCCCACGGCAGTTCTGTACTTCCCAGAAGAGAAGGGCAACATCACAATAATAGAGGACACTCATGTGGAACACCCCAGACTGGTGTATTTGGTGGGGATCTACACTAGCGACAGTAGTTTCACCTAAAGCACTGTCCATTACGGATGTTCCTACTTTTTGGACCATTACAGATGATGACCATGCTTTCTGAAAGGTTATAGCCTTGAGTGAATTAAAGATGTGTTGGTGTTGTTGAGCATTTATTAAAGTGCATCTAATCTTATGTGCTCTTAATCTTTCTGTTTAGTGTGCAGTAAAACTGCATTATCATGTGCACCTTTCTCTCGGGACGCACCGGCTAGACTCCTCTGGCCCGTAGCAACATTTCCTGAGTTTCCAGAAATGACGAATGATTTCTTAATGCAGGAGTGCTGTGGTTTCACTGCAGTCACAAAAGCAGATTAAATTAATATTGACCTCGGTGCTGCAGTAGCCGCCCGGGTGTCGGTAGAACGTATGACAGATCCGCATACCCGTTCTTATTCTGCTTGATGAAGATGAGATCATCACTGACCTAAAAATTGGCAGCTGCCCCTGCACCAGTAAAAGCAGCCTGGTTTCATTGACCTTGTAAAGAAAGTAGCAACATCTATATTTAGAACTTCAGAAGGCAGAGTTTTCCAAAAACTCAAACCTTTTGCTGACATAACTGATTTGCATTGTGGGAAGCATTACCTCAAACTGAGGATTGTTTCATGCTCTGCTACTGGTGTCCCTCAGCCTTGGTTCTGCAGTCACACGGGCAAGTTGTGCTGCCGGAAAGATTTTCAGACTGAAAGGATGGACAGACAGTGAAGCTAACAACTGTAAATAATGTGCAGTGATGTGGAGGGCTAAAGAAATCACTCACATAGATTGGGATTAAATGGCTAAAGGCAATAAGAAGGTATTTTTGTCATATTAGGAATAAAAAATTCGTAGGTCAGGTGAAGGTCCACTGCTGCTTGCAGATGGTGGACGTGTAAATAGGATCTCGAAAAGGCAGACATATTCAAAGTGATTTTTGTGCTGCAGGTGGGGTGAAGCAGGAGGACATGCCCAGCTCAGATGAAGTTATAGCCAGAAGTGGAAACCTCTCATATACAGAAAAAAAGTGCATGAAACAGTATCTGCTAAAGATCAAAATTTTCAAATCAGATTATGCATAGCCAAGAGGCTGAAAGGAGTGAGTCAGGGTGCTCAGAGCTTGATAAAAATGATACTTAGGCAAGAAGTGAGCAGTGTGATTCAGGGAAGTATAAGACCCTGATGGAGATCTTGGTGAAAATGATAGAACAGTGAATTCAGGACTCTACAAACGATAAACTAAGCTGTAGTTACATCTAAAATTACAGCAACTGTTGGTCAGTATGATTTCAGGGATGGCATGTCTCATCATACAAACCTGTTGCCCTTTTTAGAGAGGATTACTGGCCCGCAGATCTGCATCAATATATACGCTCATACTTCTGAAAGCCATTTGACTTAATACCACATTATCTTTTGATTGAAAAACTTGCACAGAATGAGGAGCACTTTCTTGGAAAGTGGTACTGAACACAAGGACACAGAGGTCATTGCAAATAATTACCCAACCACAAGCACTTAATGCAATGCCATGGGAAAAATTGGCCAATGCAACCCATAGATATATAATAAGGGAATATGAAGTAAAAGAAGGAAAGTGATTTTGAATTAATGACTGCTATTATGATACTTTGTCCACTTCTCATTTTCATGCTTCAAGAAAGATGTGAAGTACTGCAGAGAATGCAAAGGAGAGTTACAAAAATGACCCAAGGGCTGGAAGGCAAGCCCCAAAGATGAGGCTTATGCAGGCCGAGAGGTGACTTTTATCAGAGTTTATAGATATTTACACAGAGAAATGACATCTAGGGCAACGTTTTAATGTCATATACAATAGCGTAACAAGATCCAGTATCTGTAAGCTGAAGTTAAATTAATTCAGCCTTGAAGTAAAACCAGTTTCCTAGCAGTGGTGGTACATGAATATTGAAATAGCTTACCATAATGATGGCAGGCTTGACATTGCTTCACGTCTTTAGGATGGGATTAGTTGCCTTTCTGAATGATGTGCCTTTATACCATTACTGCCAGAAAGTCTATGATGATACANNCGTTTCTGGCTTTGGGGAGGGGGAGACTCAGCCCTGCACCTGAGACTGACCAGATCTGTGATGGAGGCAGGGCGAGGAGCAACAGGGTCTTGGGTGGCACAAAGGGTTGAGAGCCAGGACCGTAACCTGGGGCTGTGCAGCAGGTGCAAAGGTTTGCTGCTGGGCACTTCTGGGCATTACCCCCTGATGGCTTCCTTTCAACAGTGGTGTTCACAGGCATTAGGGGAAAATTGGTATTTCTCCTGCGTTGGGCATGTGGTTGAGAGTCCTGAGGCTTAATTGAAGTTTTTAGGCCTTATCTTGCTCTGTTTAGGCTACATGAGGTTTATATACGGGACAAAATTACTCTTATTATAAGGAATTTTAAGGAGCTAAACCAAGATAGCTGCTAAGTGACGATAAACTTTCTAGGAAGACGCTTTAAAAAAAAAAAGTTTTGACAAACATCGGTAAAACATGGACTTACCTGATTCAGACCAGGGAGCACAGTAGTTTTCACAGACTGCCCTGAGGGCCACCCATGCAAGCCAACCAAGGCTCAGTTTTATGCTACAACTAAGCTAATGCAGCCAATGCCTTTAAAATGCCTTGCTACATCTGGCCCTGGTTTTGCTGTTCCACGGCTCCCTGCACAACTACTGAGGGTGGTTTGCTGACCTGGCCCTGCAGTGACCTGGCTGGGGCAGAAGGCCATCAGGAAACTAACCCCAAAAGACAAGGTGCCTTGCTGCCTGCTGGTTCAGTGCTGGTTCTGGAGGACCCTGGCCTCATATGAACACCAGCACCGTGGAGGAAAGAGGACAGGAGTAACTCATGGAGATGACTGTGAGGTGGAGGACCACTCATTTTGGTGATGGTTTGGCTTCTGTTTGATGCCAGGTTATTCTGAAAAGCAACCCGAGTTCACCCATGCCACCTACTAACCTTGGAAGAGGACCTTCCTGTCACAGGCAAGATTTTCAAGGCCCACAGTTCAAGGAAGGTTGAGAACAACTGGAGCGGGTGATATCTTCTTGTCCTTTCCAGTCTGACTTGGCATGCTTCTGCGGTTATAATGGAAAAAAACAGCCAACAGAAGGACCATGAGAGCAGAGGGGAGGACAAGTTAGGTCAGTGTTACATCAAATAGGGAAATGTTTAGGTCCAGCTGTTGGAAATGGTACCAAATACCATTTGTCCCAGTCTCCACTGACCGGTGTGTTGTGGACAGTGCTGGCTCAGGTAACTGGGCTCCTCAGGGCTATCTCTGAACAGCTCTACTTTCTTCTATTATTTATGTGGTTTGATGGTGTTTGTATTTCATATGTAATGAAAAAATACCTCTTCTAAATTAAAATAATGGTTAAGCAGTTTGTTATACAAATGATCCATGTTTTTGTAGACGAGATCCTCTGGTGCTGAGATGGCCAGATTATTGATAACGAGTTTTAAAAAGGAAAAGAGAAATGTTAAAAGCTCATATTAATACATACAGGTAACGTGGTACAATTATTTAAAAAGCATAAAGACAGGTGTTAAAATTAGGCATAGCAATCTTTTTGCTCAGTCGCCAAGTTCAGGATCAATCATATCTTTGGACAATTCATATAAAACACTTTTCTTCCCCTGTTCAAGGAGCGTGTGTGTTTTGGGTATAGGTGAGCATATAGATTAGGTCAAAGAGGACCTAATGGTACTAGCAGACGTACAGGCTATCAGATATAGCCACAGTTGGATCTGCTGTTTGTCAGCAGTACTCACACATACATAAATGCACAAAGACACTTTACTCTGAAACATTTTTCTACCGCGATCATAAATTTATATTAGAGTACTGTTATTATAGTCTTCTTTTCTTGGCTTGAAAATATCAGTGTATAATTTAATCCTCCCATTTTACCGCCTCTCTTTTCTGTTCCTCTCCTGAAGAGAAGGAGCTTGCAGTAAGTAGTGGCCAGAAGATGCCCTGAGGAAAGCACCGTCCCCCATAAATAGGAAATGAAACAGAAAGCTGCAATCATGAAAGAAGGGGCTAGGAAAGATTTTTAATAACGTTCTTCAAAAGGTGTCTTGTGAACACTCACCACAATTTAATCCTCGAGCATTTAAGTGCTCCTGAAACATCTTCTAAAGGGGAAAAAAATACCTTTCTTCTTTAGTGTTTCTAAACCCCATGATTTTTCAGCAGTACATTTTCTTGTAAAGCCAGTACACGAGAAAGGGAAAGCACTCCCCACCCCTTGCAAAGCAGGTACAGTAGGGGCTTGGTGTGGTCTGCACAGACATCGTCCCATGCTGCTTGTGGTTGTTATTAGCATTCCCTTCCTAAGGTCAGTCTGAGCAGCCCGTGGGCACTGACTGTCTTGTCCAAAGGGCTGACCGGGAGACTGGTACAAGGCAAACGTTGCCGGTTTGGCTGTTTTGCAATTTGTTGGTAAAGCTGCATAGCCACATTGTGCCTCCAGATATGACCAGAGTTGCTGAGTAAAGGCTTGCTGTGTAAAAAATTACTTTCTAACCCTGAACTTGCTGCTCTCCCAGGGATAGCATGTGCTGGGTTTGAGGTGAGGGAGGCCAGTGAGCTACGGTGCCTTTCCCAGCCCTGAGGCAGCCAGGGATCTGCAGCAGGAATTGCCCTGGGAGCTGGACTCTGGACACCTCTGGACTCCGGACACCTCTGGACTCCTCTGGACTCCCAGATCTGCGACGCTGGGCACTGCAGGGAAGAAAAACCCTTCAGGAGAGGCACACGCTGAAATATCCGAGTGAAGAAAGACACTCTGCAGCGCAGGAAGCAAGCATGTACTGGTCAAGGAATTAGATTACTCAGGGTGGTGACTCACCCAGTAACTATTCAGTGTTTGTGGTTAAAAGAGAAACCTTTGCCAGAGAATGACTACAATCCGTTGGCACAGGCTCTGAAGGAATCATGACTGGGCCTAAATGACTGCGTATGCAAGTGAGTTATTTTTCCTCCCCTTTCGACTGAAGCAAGGCAGAGGATAAAAAAAAAAATACACCGTCCCTGTTTACGTAGGTTATTACAGCGCTGGAGTCGCCTCAGGGGGCCTTTCCCGCAGTCGCTGTCGCTGGGGCCAGGTTCAGACTTACATTTCCCTGTTCAGGCTGGGCTGTGATTTTTGTGTTCATTTTAAAGGCTCGAGCTGGCAGTGTGCAGCTAGCTCCGGGGCATTCATTCTTGCTTCGTTGAATGGTATATAGGAGGAGAAAGAACAAATTCCAGGATCTTGCAGTTTTGCTGCAGAAATGAAAAACAGAATGACTGGCTTTCTCAGGCTGCACTGGGGTAATCTGGGACTAATCTCAGCTTGATCGCTGCAAGCTGCTGAGTCTGGCAGTGGCTTGTCACTCAGCATCTGGCAGGATCAAACCAAAGCCATCTCAAATAGCTCAGAGAAAGTACCACTAATGCATGCAAAAAACCAAGATGCACATGGCATGATCGAGAGATAGATAAGATGTCTGTATTTCTTCCCACTGGTCTCCAAAGTTGTTTTCATGTCACCATTTCCTTTGTTTAACTCTGAGATCCCAAGTGCCCTGATTTTTTCCCCCCCTACAACCTAGCAAACCGTATTTACTGTCTTTGTCAAAGGTCAGTGAAATATTTCAGCGGCACAGGCTGTCAGCAAACATGCTTAGAAGAACTTGCGAGTGTTTGGTTGCTTTTGTCAGGTTTTTGTGGCTGTAAGGGAACTATGCAGTAAGGCAATAGCCTGGCATGCACAGATGTGTATTTCCCTCCGATAAAGGTTAAAGCACAGCCCTGGCATAATTCAGAAAAGCCTTCCCACACCTGCTTTTCATTTCCTTTTGCTATTTTGGGTAATGAAAATTGGAAATGTTGCTATAGATTTGGGGTGTAGAAGGCCTTCTACACATCTTTTTTTCTTAAAGGCAATGTTGAGATTAAATGAATGTTTAAGACTCAAAAAGATGAAATGAGAGAATTTCTGGAAGGAGGAGAAGAAAAGGGAAAAAAGCTTGCTCTCGATTATTATTTTTTACTACCAATCCAGCTGGGAAGCTCAAGTTGCCTTTCATCCTTTTCAAACCTCGGCTGTTTTTGCACCAGAAAACCCACTGCTTGCTGGAGCTGCCCCTTTCTAGCTTTTAACATGGAAACAACAGAACTGCACTCTGTTTTACAACAAGCCATTGAGCTTCCTGTAGAAACAAATTCCTTTCCAGCACTTTCTTCCCCTCCTTGCCAGTCAGCCTTTTGTTCTCTGGCTTTTCAAAGCTTGGCTGTGCTGCCTGAAGGAAGGGGGCTAGCCTAGCCAAATGCGCTTTTTCGCTGCTCCTCCCCAACACCGACTGCTACTGAGACACCCCCAGTAGATGCTGGCAGCAATTAGGGTGCTCTGAGTCCTCAGGGAGATCCTTGTTCACGTCTCCCCCTCCGCTGTTGTCAGTTGGCTTCAGCAGGATCTTTGGGTGTGTTATGTTTTTCTGGGTGGGATTTCTCAACCCCCCCTGAGGGAGAGCAGTGCCAAATTCCCACCGGCCCTGGAAAAAGAAACTGATGCCTTGATGGCTTTGTAAACAGTGCAGACAAAACCCTCAGAGCAACACTGCGTGTAAGTTCATATCTCACCTGTTTGGGGTATTTCCCCAGAACAGACAAAGCCCAGGCTTCAGTCCTGTGCTGCCTCATTTGCAGAGACGCCTTTGAATGCTTGTCTCCCATGGGATCCCACCTCCCACAACAGGGTATGGGCCATAACAACTGGAATGTCCTTAATGAAAGAGGTTAAGACACATCCAAGGTGGTCATAGTTCGGCAGCGAGGGCAGCCTGTGAACGTGGTGGGTGTCCTGGACTCCCAGCCTGCTGCCATCAGAAGTGCGGGGCTGAGAGTGCAGCTGCTCTCCCCAGCCTGTGCTCTGTTTGTGGGCTCGTGGGTGCACAAAGCTGGGACAGAGCAGGAAAGCTCTGTAAGAAATGTTCGGGCAAGTCTTGGCAGCCGGCTCCAGGTGAGAATCCCAAAGGAAGCAAAGCTGTCTTCGAGGGGCTTTGCCTAGCCCAATGGCTGCTCACTGCCACGCGGCCGGCTGCTCGTTTCCTGCTCACCTTGCCAGCTTTTCCACAGCCTGCTCTTAGGCTTTCCACCCTCTGCATGCAGCCCATGGGGAACGCGGGTTTCTGCCCCGGGGCCACGTTTCCTACGGGTCTGAACCGCCAAGTCACGCAGCACTGAGTCACGAGGAGATTTTACCTTGGGTGCACCAACAGCATGTTTGCAGATCTCATCCTATGACTCCCACCTCCTCTTTTCCTGACGATGCTTTTGCTCCTTCAGGGTTTTTGGTCAAATGATAATGTTGTGATGTCTGTGCCCATAAGTGCCATTTTGAATATGTGTGACCGTGCAGATTTGAGTGTTTCATCTGAGATATGGATGAGCTGATCTCGATCTCCAGAGGTCCTACCTCAGCATCTCTGTGTGATTCGGGGTGTGGGATTTTATAGAGGGAGCGACATTCCTGCCCTTCCTGCTCTCCCCAGTTTAAATCTCTTTTGGTGCCTCTCCATGCTTTTGCACTCCGTTAAGGTTATTAGCAGATACTTAGGAAGAGTGTAGTTTGGCCTACCCACTCTGAAAGCATCTCATCTAAATGGGGACTTTATAGGCTGGCCTCAAACGTTGCAGGTCAGTTTAGTGTTTTCCAGACACTGCATGTTCCCTTTTAGCTTTCATAAAGTAGACTGACTCCATCACTTTAGCACATGGCTCAGGAAGAGAATCTCTCTGCTTGCTCATATCCTTATTTGAACATGTGGGACAGAATCACAATTGCTGTATACAAAGAGTGAAACCGAAGATGATGGGCCTTGAAAAAATGAGCAGGATCTGGTCCCGAGTTAAGTGCGGCACTGCGCTTAGCTCCAGAGAAAGCAGGAAGGATGCAGAAAAGCGATCTCCACTGACCCATTCCTTTATTACAGGTTTTGTATCTCATCTTTATTCTCTGCCAGGGTTTCCTCCACCTGCTTTAAACCACAGTGGATTGAATGTGCTCCTTTGAAGGAAACATGCAATTGTTAACTGGTATATCTTATGCATAACGAAATGTAATAGCTGAAGCTTTTCACTTTGGCAGTATCAAACTGTCCTGATTTACCCATGATCTCTTTTTTTTTTGGCAAGATATGCTGAAAGTGCTCTAACATCCCCCATCACCGTAAGGATTCTGACTTAAAACAACAACCCCATCCTTTCTGCCTTTGGCACAATTTGCTGATTAACCATCTGCTGTCACCAAAGTCCTCGTGAAGGAATGTGTGCTCTGCAGCGGTGACTGAGCAGGCGGCATTTGACAGTACCAAACCGCAGAAACACCCAAAGCAGCGTCCGTGCAAAGACCGGAGCTCCAGGCAGCGTATCTATCGCAGGCTGGGCAGAAAGACGAGGGAAGCACCGGGAGCCCCAGGTGCTGCGGAGGGCTCCAGTGATGGGCATTGCCACTGTCCACTTTGGCTGCCCGTCCCAGACGAAACGTTTTCCTCACTGTGGGGTGCCCCATGTGACTAGTCCCGCTTTGGTTCAAACCTCCTTGAGTATTACTGGGATATCACATCAGCTTCTGTATTCAGCCTTTGAAGTCAGTAATATTTGCAGGAAATAATTGCAGTGAATACAAATGAGGGGCTATCTGCCCTAAATTGTCAGGAGGAAAGTTTACTGAACAATCAGGAATGGCACTTGGTCAAGAACACTCATTTGTGCTAAAGAAGAAGCAAAGGTGCCGTGTTTGAAAGAGAGCTGACCTCCTGCAGCAGAGTGTTGCTGCTCCTTTGATTCAGGTTCTTGTTGGTTTTCGTTTGCCATGGCATTCTTAACTCATTATTTTCTACAAGAAAATAACTGCCATTTGACCTAGTGATGCTAGCCTAGGCAGAATAATAATAACAATATCACATCCAGTGCACCATAATAATACATTACATAAAGACTCTGTATCAAAAGAGACCATAAAAAATAACATTTACTAGCTCTTTTTTCTGATTATGTACCACACACTCAACTTTGAAGGGTGGATCTGTGGATGAGACATATGGCACCTGCGTTGGCCCATAGATAAGGAGGGGGGATGCTGGTCTGTGCCCCTCTGGCTGAGTGCAGAGGACACCAATGTCTCCTGACTTTGGGTCAACAATTACCTTCTTTTTTTGTCCCAAATGTATGGCAAGAACATGGCCAGCACCTGGGTAGGGCTCCATTTCGTGGATCCCCTCTGATGCTATTGACCTTTCCTGCTGCAGGATTAGCTAGGGTTCAGGACAGTCTGCTTAAACACCCACATTTCAGGACCAAAGGCCCTAAGCCACTTTCTGCATGAGGCTGACTCTGGATGCAGCTGGCCTTGAATTGAACTGTGGCGATGTAATGCAGCAAAATAATATAACAAATTGAGACAGGAAGGGGATGCTTTCCCCCCACCTGAAACTACTGGCAGATCTCTAGGAAAAAGAGTATCACCTTGTGCTTGGATATCTGGCTCAGGCGCAGCACTTAACCCCACCTACTGAAAGCGTATATCATGTCCTTTTTCAGTTTCTGGTTAGCTCTTAAAAAAATGTCAGTTGCATTTGGATCTCTATCTAATTGGCAGAGTTCTTCTCCCAAAAACAAGAAAACAGAAATCAAAAGAAACCAACAAAGAAACCCCGATAGGTGGAGAACAGCAAAAAATCTCCATGATGCTGTTAGCTAGAGACAGAACCCTAGAGCACACGATGTGATGAACAAATGCGTGGCAAAAACTCAACATGCTCCCTGAAGCTATAGAAATGGGCTCACAATTTTTAAACAACCCTCCAGTGTCCCCAGTGCTCCTATCTGGGACCACTGCTTTATTTTGCCGTCTGGTTAAAAACCGTGTTTTGAGGCATGGCTGGGTGACAGTAGGGAAGCCAAGCAGCAGCGACAGCTCCTACATTACTACACACAATAGTTATTTCCATTAGGGGATAAAGGGATGCAGCAATTGCCCTTAATTTAGAAACAAATAGCAGAGGGACAGCTAGCAGCTGACGGAGTCTGCATGCACGTGCACTAACAGAGAATCTATAGCACAGGAGCAAGAGGATGCGTTTCCAAGATGACATGGAAAGAACTGACTTTGAAGTTTCCCAGGCTGAGTAAAATCAATATCTAAACGGTTCAGTGAAATGTGTTTGATGTTGTCTACATGCAGAAACCCAACAGCAGCCACTTATTATTGAATAGTACTAGACTGAGCAAAGTAGGTCATATTACAGCTTTGTTTGGGAAGGTGCATTGTACCTGCCAGAACAGCAACCTTAACGCATCGTCTCTGGCCCTGGAGAACAGGTAGGATACGCACCCAAACCACCTGCAGGAGTGAGTATGCAGACAAACAGATCTCAGCTGTGATTATTTTCTGAAATAATTGTTGGTCGAATTGCCAGATTCTATCAAGTGGCTGCTTGAACCCATCTCACATGCCGGACATTTGCAAAGTCTATTTATAGAGCGACTGTGACTGTGGTGGTGCTGAAGGTCTGTCAGCATTTCCATTACAGGCTCCTATAACTTGGCAGTACAATACCCACTCCAGGCTACAGCCTGACGTGAAGGGTGGGATTTTGTTTTGAAACAAATGATACTTCTCCTTACTTCTGGGTTCCTTTCCCTAAATGCTTTAAAATTTGTTGGCATCTATTAGACTTCCACATTCCTGTTGCTTTAAAAAAAAAAGTATAAAACTTCTTGATTTTTGAAAGGATTTTTTTTCATGGCCAAAGATCAAGCTATATTTTCCTGTAGGGAAAACAGAGATGTCTAGAGAATTGGAAGTGGCAAGCGGCTGCCCCTGTGCGTTATTAACACCGTCGCTGGCTGATGGCTGTATGTGCCATGGGGATGTTGTGTTCCTGGGAAATGTGTGTGACACGCTCCTCTAGCCATGTGGAGGACTGTCAGGTGTTCCTCATGAGACGTAGAGAGCTGCTCCACTGTTGTACTTGACACCCTCTGACACCGACACATGTTTTGGGGCACAGTTGTTCAAGCACACGTGGGTCTGCCCCCTCCCACGGCTTCGACCCTCCCTGTGCGGACACCTCTCTTTTTGGGATCAAGGGAAGAGCTTGCTATTGCTTCTCTTGTTGCTCAACGCCCCTTGGATCTCATGCCAGGGAAAGCCTGGGAAGAAGACAATGCAGCTCGCCTGGTTGCTTTGCACTGGGGTAACTCCACGCACGTGGTGCCTGAATTGTGGGTGATGCCAACAGCAGCGTGAGCACTGTGCTCACAGCCAGCTGGAAGCATCTGACGCTGATGCATTCGGCAGCTGCCCTGTGTTTGTGTCTGTACATGGCACATCTGTATGTTGTGACCACCTGAAGAACCTGAGCATACATACGTCTATGGGACCTGACGAGATGCTTTGGAGTCCTGAGGGAATTGGCTGATGTAGTTGCTGAGCCACTCTCCATGATATCCGAAAAGTCATGGCAGTAAGGTGAAGTCTCCGCTCTGGTGAGACCCTGCCTGGATTCCTGTGTCGAGCTCTGGAGCCCGCAGCACAAGAAAGACATGGACCTGTTGGAACGGGTCCAGAGGAGGGCCATAAAAATGGTGAGAGGGATGGAACACCATTTCTATGAGGAAAGGCTGACAGAGTTGGGGCTGTTCAGCCTGGAAAGAGAAGGCACCAGGAAGACCTTATTGCAGCCTTCCAGTACCTGAAGGATACTGAAAGATGTGGACAAACTTTTTAGCAGGGCCTGCTGCAATAGGGTAATGGTTTTAAACTAAAAGAGGGTAGATTCAGACTGGATATAAGGAAGAAATTTTTTACAATAAGGGTGATGAAACACTGGAATGGGTTGCCCAGAGAGGTGGTAGGTGCCCCATCCTTGGAAACATTCAAGGTCAGGTTGGACAGGGCTCTGAGCAACCTGATCTAGTTGCAATGTCCCTGCTCGCTACAGGGGAGTTGGAGTAGATGACATTTAAAAGTCCTTTCCAACCCAGAGCATTCTATGATTCTATGATTCAGTGATTCTATGATTCTACATCAAGCCACCTTCTTTACAAACAGGAGGTGGGCTGCTGAGGCAGAGGGTGCACGGTGCCTGGGGCACTGTTTCCCTCTGATGCTCCCGCTGTCTGTGGGCACTGTGGGAGATGTTTTTCTGATGTGCCTTCCTCACTCACCTCCTCGCTCTCATCATCCAGCCCAAGAGGGATTGCAGTGCCTGGCAGCCCCAGCTCCTCGCCCGCTCTCATACAGAGTCTGGATGCGCATTGATTTTTCCGCTTTTCTCAGACTGCACTCATCCGTCATTTTATATTACTGGAGATACTATTAGCAATAAAATAAAGGATGAAAGGTACAGAACCCATTAGAGCGCTTACTTCATGTGTATGAGAGACTGAAACAATTAAAAGCACATCAGCTTATAAACATGCTGATACAGTTATTAGCACAGTGAATAACATTCAGAGCATGATACCAGGGGATAGAGATGAAGTCTCCCTTTTACTTTCTCCTTCCCTTCTCGGGAAGCAGATGGAGGGATCTGATATTTCATAACCACGCTGAATTTGTGAAGCCATAGATACTGCACATGAGCAAGATGAAAAGAAGATTAAATAATAAAATCAAGGGATGTTACACAACAACCAGTCCACGGTTGGCTTCTACGTGAATGAATTTCAGACCTACAATGGTAAAACTGGAGTGACAGGAAGGTTAAATGTAAAAGGAAGGGGTAGCAGTACGTTCCCCTAACTAGTATAGTAAGGTGAGAAAAGCTTCAGCAAAGAAAAGAACAAGTTTGAGTATTCCCATTCACGGAATGATTCAACCAAAATCCTTCTGAGAGCTTGATACCCTGCGAGGATGGCATAAATCGCAATAAAATGTGTATAAATACTAGATGTTAAGCAGGCACGCACCCACCTTCCTGAACACTACAGTGTCCTTTGCAAGGAAAAACATCTGCTGTGTGTGGTCTGCAGCTTTTGTTTTTATTATCTGCCTTTTTCTCTCAACAACCTTGATGACATGCCTGGTGTCTGGAGCCCCAGGTAACTTCACTCCGATCAACGGGAATGAGCACACCTTGTTGGTGGCGTCAGGTCTCTCCCTCCAGGTTTTAGACCCACTTACTCCAAAGGGTTGTGTGTTTGGTGCCTCTGTGGGTTAGCAGTCCCTTTTGCAGAGAACACTTCTGGCACTTCCAGATAGTATCCCAGGAGGCCGGGCCAGGTTAGGACCAAGCCAGTTTGGAGGTTGACGGTGCTTGAGAACTTGCACAGAACAGAAAGTTATCAAAGAGCTGCACTGCTACTGGGGATGGCATTTTTTATGAACGGTCTTTTTGACGGGGTCAGTGTTGAAAAAGCACGGACTTTCTGTATTTTTGTGGTTTTCTTCCTTTTTTACTCTGTGACACTGTGTAGAAAAGAGCTCCTGCCGTGATAATGTACTGGATGACAATGTACCAAAGTGGGGTGAGTGAGTCAAGCACAACAGGGGTGCAGATGTGACACACCACATGGTGGGTGAACCAGTCTGCAACTGCTGATGCACCCTTGCACAGTTTCTGTGCCCTGAGGCACTATCTCCTTGGTCAGAGCCTATGTGATCCTTGGTCCTGTTGGTTGCTGTTGTTACATGCTTGTGGCTAAGAGCTCAGAAGAGCCGGTGAGACAGCTGAACTCTGTGAATCATAACCCAACGGTGTCCACGAAGTGTGCTCTGGGGCAACCACCCTCCTTCTTTCTAGAAAACGGTACGTGTGAATCTTAACTCTGCAGAAAGATGGTTGCTAGCAATTAGGGAGTTTGTCCACACCTGCACCTCCATGAGTTGAATTGTATCAGTGCAAATCTCTCTGGAGTGATTTAGGACGTGGTTATACTTATTTAACTTGCTATACATGTAGAAGCTTGTGTTAAGTCCTGTAAAGGATACCCATGTACAAAAATCTACCCCAGGTTCAGTGAGCAGATGTATTCACACTGATCAAAACCTGCTTAATATCTCAGCTATAAGCTAAACGAAAACAACAGTGTGTTTACATCAGGCTTAATAACTCCCTGTGGAGCAAAACTGTGGTGCTCCGATGCATGAGTTCAGTCATGTTTATGCTTGATGAGGACACGGATGGCAGAAGTTGAAGGTGAAATAAAAGAGGACAAAAAATACGCTCAAACAAAGTCATTAGTTTAGTGAAGGGGGATCACTGTGAAAAAAGCAAAGAAGAGGCATGGGAAACGATCTCCTAATTTTCACCCGTGTAGTGTTTTAATCTTGCTTTGAACAAGAGGCACAGCAATCCTTCAGTCGCTGATTCAACACAAAGTTTAGAGCAGAGGTAGAAAATACAAGATGGATCCTGCAAACCTGAGCACGTTTTGAGAAGACGTATGGTGTGAAGACATTTCCATGACCCCGGGGCAGATGGCGGAGTGGCAGCAGCACACGTAGGGTACCTATGAGTGACATAAAGGCTCTCAACTCCTCTGGTGTGGAAGAGGCAAGTGTGCACAGGGAGGGTGAAGCAGAGCTCTGGTACACACATACCTCAGTTCCTGCCGTGGGATCAGGAAGGAAATGCTGACTAACAGAAGAGCTCTCAACTCGAGTTTTTTGTCACTGAACTCCTAGCATTAAACTACAGTGACTTTGCATGGACTGACTCATTTCTCCTTTCAGATATCCCAAGTACGGAAAAATAACTGAAAGATCCCAAATCGGTCACAAAGCTTATTTTGATTCAGGTATTTGCATACCCAAATGTTTAACCAGATGCAGACCACATCACAACAGCTGCGTACCCCTTCTGGATGCCTCGGTTTGTGTTCGCAGGGAAACTGCCAAATGCGATTATGATTTCTCTTTCTTGTGTGAAGCAGCAGTGCCCAAACTCTTTAGGCCATGTGTCTTATCACAGTGGCAGGCAGAGCAGTGCTGAGCAATGCCTCTGGCTGAGTACAGCCCCGGCAAGCTCCTGGAGGTGCTGGGCATGTGTCCCAGGGGAAGGGGCTTCGGGAGCCAGCAGCGCTTGCCCGGAGCAGCTCCTACAGCTGGACCTGAACCAGCTGCTTCCCCGGGTGAGCAACCGGGCAATGGAGTGAGTCAGGTAATTTGGTGTGGCAAGAACCTGCCTTGTCTCCCTGAGATGCTGGGACCTCTTTCTGCTCCCCTGTCGTGATACCCCATTTCTGTGCCAGGGCTGTGCACCCATGGGAAAGCAGGGGTCAGAAGTTGGCTGCAGTTGTCACCACCGGATTTGGCCCGTTCCTTTGGGTTTGTGGGAAAGGGGGTGGCTAGGCCATGGGATGGACCATGAGGCTGTTGCCAGTCACCTGAGCACTGCTGAGAAGTGGGCTGTGCAGGGAGCAACCCACAGGTCCTGTTAAAACAAACTGTCAGGAGCAGATTCTTAGAGGGGATTTTTGTGGTGCCTAACTCCCAAGGGCTGGAAGACCTTTTTTAACTGAAAAGATCCTTTATTCACATTATTTTCTTCTTCTTCAGAGCAAATAAGATGATTGGAAATAGAAAACTGCCAAAGAGAAAACCTTGTGAGGGGGAAAAGACAGAATAAGAAACAATGGGAAGAAAAGTATGAGAGTAAGCCAAAGCCACTCAGCTCTTTGCTTTGCCACAAGTATTTCCTGGCCTGTTTATTGCAGTAAGTGCCTATTAATGGGCTGACTCGAGCTCTCAGATGTGTGAGCTCCTGCCCCCGTAGTTATGTCGTGGTAAAAACAAAGCACGAACAACAACAACCCCAAACCCTCCATAGCCAGTTCTTGGCATTGGAAGTGTTAGCAAGCGCTGATGTAGTAATTAAATGTGCCCAATGCTTTCTGACTTCACAGATGACAGTCTGTGGTTTGCCTGCCCACCCAAAATGCGTGGGAGGGCAAACCCAAGTCTTAGAGCTCTAGCTGCGCCGAGTGTCTCATCACTTTCCTTATCAAGATTTTCACAGTCACTGGGAAAGGGCTGCACCCATCAGCAGGAGACATTCCAGCGCAGGAGATGAGATGACTTTCCTACAATTCAAGTTGCACAGGATTCCTACATAATCATACTCTGTATCTCATCTCTTTCTGCTATGCACCTTCTCCCTCCTGTGAAATTTTGCATCGCTTCTTCATCTGAATATGAAGGAAACTCACAGGAGAAAGCAGGAGTTTAAAGTAAAAAGAAAGCACTACAGCTCCACAGAGACCTTAGAGGCACAGGCAAGGTTTTTCTGTGGTGACCCTGAGTACCTGCACCTTCAGAAAGCCTTTAACAAAGTCCCTGACAAAAAGTTATTAGAGCAAATAGTCACAGGATGCGAGGAGTTGTATTTGATGGCTGAGAAGCACAGGGCAGGAGTAAGCTGGCAATTCTCAGCATTGGCAAGTGCTAACAAGGAGAAGCTCCAAGCACCTTATCTAGAGCAAGTGTTTGAAATATGTCAGTCTGGAAAGGAGGGGAAACCACTGCAGCCACAAAGCTGTACACAACCCATCATTGGTTCATGACTCAAGAGAGTGCAGTGAAGAGCCACGAAGAGACCTGAGAAGTCGGAGTGAGATGTCTGGAGGGAAACCGTGGTGTTGACAGCAGTGGTGTAATACTTTTGGAGGCCTGGGTCTGCTGGCCCTTTGGGGTGCTTGCTTGGCAGCTGCATAGAAAGGTGAACATTCCTTCTCTATGCCCTTAGTTTTCAGGGGCCAGGTTGCTTAAATAGTATGTCTGGCTTTGGAACTGTAGGCATGCACTTTTGACAATGTCCAGATACCTGTATTTTGCAATAGATGCATCATGAACGTTTTCCTATCATGTCCTCCCTGGAAGTCCTCTATCAGGCTTGGTGTGGCTGACAGATGACCTCTCGTTCCTTTTTTCCCCTCTCCCTCCTCCTCTTGCTACTGCTGCTGGCCAGGACTCTCACCCTCTCTCTGACACCCACTGCATTGCTTGTCTGGCTGACTATGGAGCCGATCCAGCTACGTGGTCTGTCAGAAAATGTCCTTTGCTTCTGACGTCCTTTTTCCTCTCATTTTGTGAGCTGCTGCAGCTCAGTGAGAGATCCAAGAAGCACTGGTGCTGGAGGATGGAAATCAGCACAACTGCATGACTAGGATGCAAAGGTGTTGGGACGATGAAGTGGGGCGTCACCTCCTGGCAGCAGTGACCCTGTCTGACTGCAGCCAGTCATGGTGCCCCACCAGAGCTCAGCCACCTCTGTGGGCCATCACCAGAGGAGGGCTGGGCTGGGCGTTCATGTCACCAAGTGCTGTACATCTCTAAGCCAAACTGGGATTTTCCAAAAGAACCAGAGTATTTGTGAGTATCTTTGTAAACAGCAGCATCAAGACACCACGCAATGTACCATTGCTATTAGAAAACAAGCAGGATGCTCCAGACAATTAAAAAAAATGAGTGTAAGAATACTGTTTGCTCTGCAAAGGCGTTATAAGGTAGTCTGTCATGCAAGGTATGCTCATTTTAGAGACAGGCCAGTCTTTCTAGAGAGGATACAGAAACTTGGTGATAGAACAGCTAAAGTGATGGGAGACTTCTCAATGGAAAGTCAACAAAGGCTGGGCTTGCTCAGTTAGACAGGAGGTGAATAAAACGAGACGGAGAGGAGCATCCTCTGGCACACAAACAATGCATATAGCACTAGCAGAGTTGAAAATGAAGTGAAACCGAAAGGTAATAATTTCCAGTAAGTGGTAAATACTTTTTCAACAATCTGTCAAGTTATTTGCTGCAAAATATGAATAAAGACACTATTAGGCATTTAGACATTTACATCGATAAAACAATATGTATTGTTATTCTGTGTGGGATAACTGGAAAATCTAAGGAGGTAAATATTCACATCGCAGATGATAAGCCACTTTCTTTTCCTGGTGCAGGTAAATTGGAAACTGTTTTGGAGATCACACCACTCCGCAACTACATAATAAGATCCTGACACCTTTCTAAGAAGCATCTAGAATTGGCCAGTCTCAGGCAGGACACGAAATGCTTTAACCTTCTATGGAAATCTTCCTATTCCTAGCACAATAAAGAAATCCCATGTGAACACAAGTGCAGTGAATGTTGGGAGCTCATTTTTCTGACACTAAGAACCAGGAATGTTTGAAGGAATGGGTAATGCTATGACCCCATGTGCCCATCTCTATCCCCAAAAATGGCAATTACGAGGTGCAGTGGCAGCTTCTGAACAGCTGTATAAAGGCATTCAGGGCAGAGTGCAAGTTCCTTCCCCTCTTCTTAGCTTTAAACCAAGAAATGTTCAGCAAATCGTATAACCCAGAATTACAACAGATTCTCTCAAAAATGGCACTGCAGGTCTATGTGATGTGAGGGTCTTCTGGTGCATATTGCCATAGAGGCTAAGAGAAGAACAGCACCCACCTGTGAACAGCGTGAGCCAGGAAACTGAAATTAAGAAGCCTGTTTCATGTTAGATTAACAGCTCCTAATGGCTTCTTGACCTGCCATTCCGTATGAATTTATAGTAAAGAACTGACTTGTTTTGGATCCACAAATAACCATAAACAAATGTTGGACCAGATAATCTTGCTCCTCCATGCAGAGGAGGATTTTGCAAACCTTTCAGAAACATCATGTCTTGTTGCATTTCGGTACTGAAATTAAAGCTGCCTCGAGGCAGCTTTAACTTGTGTGACCGACACTTACAAAGTGAATCACTGTAGGTTTTACTGACCTTGGTAAGTAAAAAAATCAGAGGTCATATTTTCACGGATATAAGCCCTTTTAGACATATTCTCTTGACGTGTTCACTGCAAAAAGGTTTCTTTCTGTACCTCTACAGAATGTAATGCATGTCCTCACCTTCATTCTTCTCTCTTCAAAGTATTACAGAGGCTATCGAGAGAAATTAATTTCTTCTTAGAACATTTCAGTACAATTATTCAGGGCAGGAATGTCTTCCACGCTCTGGGGTATTTTTATATTTATGAGTTCTCTTTAAGGCTTTAATGGGGTAGCAGCCACAGTAAGATCAACCAAATAGGACTCTTAAAGAGAGTCTTGGTACATTAGGGGCAGATTCTCATTCTCATTAGCCTTATAATTTTTAATCCTCTAAGCAGTGGCAGTGATTGCAATGTGACTTGTATTTGAGTGAGGTACAACGTAGGGTGGATCCAGTTTTCAGAGTCTGACCCTTCCTTATTCCACTAGAAAAGCTCAGACCAAATGGCAGTCATTTCCTGCTGAAGAACAGCTGATGGATGAGGGAGGTTATCAGATCAGCATATCTTCGTTTTCTTTACAAGGGAAGCATCACTGCTGACATTTCAGGTAAAATAAGGAAGAAGACAAAACATGGGAAAAGAATATGGTCCAGAAGGTTTGCAAAAGCCTAATACCAACTACTCTGTTTCCCTTCATTCATTCTGTGAGTTGTCCCTTTCAGTTCGAAGTAAAAGAGCACGTAGTGCCAAGGTGGGATGGAGTAGTACCATAACTGTGTGTGGGCTCTTATAAATTTATGCTAAATCTGAAGCAGCTGATGGAGATTAGCTTTCAGTGAAAAAACACTGAGTTACCTCACATTTAGCACAGTCTGAGACAGTTCCTATGGTTCAAATGATGCAGTATAAAAGGACTTTGCCCAGACTGAAGCCCCAGCTAGCTTAGTACCCTGTTTCTAAGAGTGACTGACAGTGGATACGAAAATGGTTTTGGAGTGACAGTGATACAGGTATATTCCCAGATTCCGAAAATCTCTAACATAGAAACTTCCTGAGCTGGAGATGACTTCTTTTTGCATGATAGCTCAGGATGGTCTTTTCCTGTGACTTTGTCCAATTGCTTTTTTGAACTCATGCAAACTTTTGGGATTTACAGCATCCCGTGGCGATTAATTCCTCAGTATTACCTTTGGGTCGTGAAAAAGTGCCACCTTTGTTTTGAAACTACCACCTAGTGGGTTCAAAGTTTAATGCTGTGTACTTCCCATTGTACGGGAAGAGTGAATTCCCTATCCAGCTCCTACATACCATTCAAGGTTTCATAGATGCCTGTCATCTCTCTGCTCACCTCTCTCTAGGCAAAAGACTCCTACCTGGTTTACTTGCTTCTTGAATTTTATTTTTTTCCATACTTCTAATCACTTGTGTGGTGTGTCTGTCCTTTTTGTAATTGTATTGTATTTTTGTTATGGTGCACTGGAACTCCACAGAGGGTTCAAGATATGGGAATAACAAGGACTTCTGGCCTCTGTTCCTTTCCTAATAGTTCCTGAGATGCCATATGCTCTTTTGGTGCTGTTAAACCCTGAGCTAACATGTTCATAGAAAAAGCTGTTGTAATGCCAGGATTACTTTTCTGAGGGGTAAGAGGTAGCTTAAAACTCACCACTGTACCTCTGAACTTAGGGTTGCTTTTCCCTGTATATGTAGATGTTGTGTTCATAGACACCAAATTTCGTCTGATGTCTTGTTGCCCTGTTGCTTTGTACCATAGCCCTGAATTGCGATTCTGCACAGTCATCACGCATTTTTACAGCTTCAGTGGCTTTGTATCGTCAATAAACCTCATCGGCTTACTCTCCGTTGCCTTTTCTGAGTGGTTAGTGGATATGCTTAATGACACAGAAGCAGAACAGATCTCCACAGGACCTTAAGGTTTATTCCTCCTCTTTGTTTCCTTTAACTTTAATCCATGAGAGAACTTTCCCCCTAGTTTAGCATCTTTAAGAGCCCTTGGTAAGGGATATTGTGAAACCTTGTTGAAAACCCACTCCTGCTTTAGCAACCAAATAATCTACATGCTCATTACATCCTTTATAAAACTCCAGTAAATCTGTGAGATACAGCCTCCCTGTACAACAGCTGTTATTACTTTTCTCCACTGTATCATTATTTTCCATGTGCCTACTTGTTCTGTGCTTCTTGAAAAGTTTCTATTGATTTGGCCAGTACAGCTGGTGTTGTTACCGATAGGGCAGCTCCCTGTTCGCCCTGTCTTTATTTCATGAAGCCACATGCCAACCAGTGATGTCCGAAACATCAGGAAGAGAAGCCTGGAAGACAGAGTCTTTCTGAAATGTCCAAGGTATGCAAAGATTGCTACACAGACATTTTCAGGCCTCCTTCCTGGAACTGCCATCTGCTAGCAGATATGTGAGCATCAGTTGCTATGGTAGCACACAAAATACTACGTCCAAACCCTGGAAACACAGAGTATAGGTCTAGAGCTGGGCTGCGGACCAAGAATCTCTGCAAGTTCTGGAGGATGAGAGTTTTATCCCCTTCCTGGCCTATGCAAAGAAATCTTTCTACTGTTGTATAGTCTTACGGCTGACATGGGTTCAGTGGCAGATATTGTCATCCTGGCTGGGGATGACAATAGGTAGGGCTTCTTGTAAAACAAGCCTTACTTTTGTTTTGCAAATCTCCCAGTGGAGAGGCCTATATGGAGCAGCAGTGGACTGCAGGGAGACATTTCGGTGACAATTTCCAAGTAAACTTATGCAACATCTATTGTGCTTGTGCAGCCTGTTGCAAAAAATGGATGCCGTCCCCAGAATGTCAGCTGAATATTGATTTAGCAAATGGGGAGAAAAAAAGAATGAAATAAAAGGCCATTGTAGCTGGTACTGCATATAAATAGCTGGGAGGTTAATTTATGTTATTTATGGAAATCTGGAATACTGGGAATGCTCTAATGCTCATCCCAGCTAGACTATTAGTGCTGTTCAAGTTCTTATATGCATGCATCACCGTGTTATCTAAATGTCGCTAAGCCCTCTTTGAAAGCAGTCAGGCAAGGCTTTAAACAGACTAGAAAGGGGACTGTGAAAAACAGTATCGTTTTCTGTAACTATTTATAAACCTAAAAGGATGCATGTAATACAAGTGCACGTAAGAAATGCTTTTATTTACCAAACAGTAGAGAAAAGCTGCAATAAAAGAAGAAAAAAAGATTCTCCCTCCCCCAAAGGAACAACGATTCAGAGTGATTTAAAAAAAAAAAGTATCTGTAGTTCTTTCCTTTTTTTTTTTTGCCACTGTAAGGGTGCACATATGACTAACGGATTCTCTCTGAACCAAAGAAAACACTTCAGACCAATTCATGTTCAACATGAATTTACCTTGTACAAAACACACACTCCTCACTCATTTGACTGTGCAAATAACATAAATTAAGAAAAGAAAAAAAGCAAATGGAATATGTATCTCATCTCTTATGGGGATGATAACGACAGCACTTCTACAAGCAGCACCATGATTTGCTCTCAAGCCTTCTCCTTTAACAGCTTGTAGAAGAGGTGTGACAAGGAGATTCAATGGTGAAACGACTGTGCTACATCAGCTAAAAATACTCCCTGGTCAAAGCAAAGAGCGGATGAGAATGTGCCAGAGGTGGGTAGAGAGGCGAGCGTGCAACGCGCATAAACAAATGCCCCAGCGACAACTGGAATGTATACAAAGCCATTGTCGGAGATTTCCTACACCTTCAGGGGCTCATTCTTCTGCTGAGATGCACAAACATAGATGCTTTTCTGACAGAGTATCTCAAAGAGTGTAAAAGCAAAAGCTACCGCTAAATATAGACGGCTGTCACATGCTGCCTTTAGTCACATTTCGATTCATTGTAAGCCGCAGCATGCCTTGCACCACGGTTCTTTGAACCTTGGCGATGTGTTTGAGGCGGTTTTTGTTTGTGCACATCCCTTTCCCCCCCTCTAATTTGGAAGTGCAAATGTAGATGCGCGGTCAATAAACAGGCAGTTTTGATGGTCCTGCTGAGCTTTAAAATGTACAGGCATGGCTGAAACAACATGTAAAGTGCTGGTGAAAGGGGGAGTGAGTGGATGAGTCACTTTTAAAGAAAAGCAGGCAAACTGAGGAGAAAAAAAAAAAAAGGAAAAGCTCTGTGTCTTGACTCAGTGCCCAAACTCTTAAGCTGATGCTTCACTGCAGAATCTGAAGTTCAGCTTATTTTTCCTCTCATTTCTTCTCTTATTTTTATGTCTTACATAATGGAGCTTTGATTCATAGAAATCTATTTATATAGTCTAGGATTTGGGCCAAACTCTGAAGTCCTAACTCCATCTTTCCTCAGGCAAAATGGCCATCGTGGTTAACGATATGAATGAGGTTTGCTAGGTCTGTGGGTTCAGGGCTGGATTTCTGGAGGGCTATGCTTGATCAGCCTGAGATTTCTTATATTCTATTGCTAGAGTAGTGACTTAATGTAAGGAACTATAGGCTGTATTGCAGCTGGAGGACAAGTTGCCCAAGACTGACAAAACAACTCGGCTTTTACTGGTGAAGCCAATACGAGCCTGTGCTCCCTCTGCATGCCCAAAGGCCACCAGTCAACACTTTGGGTCCCAGCTTTTTGCCTTATTCACCTCCCTCCACATCCGTCCTGCAGCAGGACAGATGTGGAAGCCACCCGCAAGCTGCTTGCTGGGAAAGCCCTGACATGAGGATGGGGAGGTACTCCCCCTTCCCACAGCTCTGGCATGGGATTTTTGCTGTGGAGGAGGAATGGCTGGACCACGAGGCACCAGCACCACCCCAGCTGCAGTGTGTCTTTTCGAGGGCTACAGCTGGCTGGTATAATGGAGGGCAGGTTCGCAACTTAATGGGATCTTGGATGTGGGGAGCAGGATCTGGCTTCTCCTGGGGCTGCTTTGGTTGGAACGGTTGGGCGCGAGCAGAGGACCACATACGCCAGGTCTGTCTGAGGAGCTGGCAGAGCCAGCTGACCTTTTTATCTGACAAGCTGGCAGCGAGGAGACGGCTGCCAGAGAGAGAGCTCCCCGCTGACATCAGAGTTATTCTTGGGGCTAGATGGAAAACAGCGAGATATAATGCTCTTTGCTGTAATGATGAGGCTGATTTCAAATACTTCACATGAAAATAGCAACCCAAACCCAACTAAGTAGGTCAGAGGAGCAGAACCGAGGGAGGTTGCTTCCCTGAAGCACCGTGACCAGGGGCTGTAGTTTCTACTCTCCAATAAAGTGTGAAGCCCAGAGAAGCTCCTCTGGGAACCAGACATGCCCAGGAATATTCTTAGCGGTCTGTTAATACCTCAGCTCACCATTCAGAATTACTTCCAGTGCAAATACTCTGATAATCCTGGGGGTTTTTATGGTTGCTTGTGAGAACGCAGCATCTCTGATACTGCTACCTCTTGGTCATATTTGGTGACACCATGTTCATATTTTTAGCCAGACTAAAAGACATCACTGTAATGATTCAGGGGGAATCAGGGAAAAATGCTGTCAGTTTATGCTGTAACACACACACACACACACACACACACATATATGCTTATATATGGCGCGTGCTCTAGTGCTCTCTCAATTTTTGTCTTTTGACTAATTTGTCACAGTTCAGAATGCAAAAGCCATAGATAAAGTACTCCAGTTTGTGGCAATACCAGAGTAACGAAACAGCCAAACAAGCACTCCATAGCCCCTCAATCCCTCAGCTATTATTCCTTGAATGTTGGAGATAAATGTCATTTGTAAATCCCACTCGTTGCTAACATTAGTACTATGCGTATGTACTTCCTTTGACAAGTAACCCTACCAGTGAAATCTGTAAGGCAGCAAACTTTAAACAGTTTTCTTTTAAGCATGGATAATTAGTAATTGGGGGCATCTGTCTCTGCTGAACACCCACACTCACTCTTCTCTGAGGTGTTCCAGGTCGGTGACTTACAGTCAAAGAGTCTTGAAACATTTGACGTCCTTTCTCCTAATTATGAACTCCGTTAGCAACTTTCTGTCTGCTGGAGTGGTTTTTCCTTTCTACCCCTTTCTCCTTCATTTTGCAGCACAAACTCCGACTGCGGGGCTCAGGCTGTGCTCCTTTTCACTTACAGCCCAGCAGACTCAGCTGACCCACAGGGTCCAGGACAACCCTGAAAGATCTGAGTCCGTTGGCTCTGCTGCTGCTTGGACTCCCACCAGCTCTCTGGGAGGACCATGCAGCGGAGAGCAGAGCCGCTCTTGTACGATGCTGTCCCATGCCAGGAAATCTGAGGACTTCGCTTGTGTGGGAGAAAGCATCCCTTTTCTACAAGAAAAACGGTGTTCCTCAGGAGCCTGTTTCCTCCAAGTTGAAGTTCATGCCTGGTTGTATTGCCACAGGAGGCATTGTGAGGGGAACTGCCCGTGGAAATAAATCAGCCAGCCCAGTGGGCAGAGCTACTCTTTCCCTCAGCCCAGTGAGAAAAGTGCATTTTATCCCTCTGCTTCTCTCCCAGGCTTTGCCATAACAAGAGGGAGGGTGGTAATGTTAAAGGTACCTCAAGCCAGTGTCACTTAGCTCCTGCTGTGCTGGAGCACAAGGGCTCCAGAAGACACTCCAGATCTCAGATTTGTTAAGGTCCCTCGAATTGCCTTCTGGAGTTGCATTTCTTTCTCCACTGACTCCAGACAGATCCTTGGGAAGCTGGCCTCCGAAGTCAGCCTAGAGAGGAGGCGAAAACTGGCATTTGTTAATACCTCTGTCCCATGTCCTTCCCTTCCCATCTCATCCAGGTATCTTCAAACCTTGAAGTCATTGATGGTGATGAAAGGATGGAACAGAAATCCCAAAAGGTAAAAAACAACTTTGCTTAAATTAAGCCACTTTGTGAAGTTATTTTTCAGAGTACAATGATGGCAATGCTAAAACACAGAATTTAGGAAATAAATGTGTTTCCAGGCTGAGTCAAACTTAACACCCTTGCAAATACTATCACAGTTGCCAAGCTATAAACTTTTAAAACCAAAAGTTAATAACAGACATTGTCACTATTAGGCATTTAACAGTAACAACACTAGCAGGTGATACAGCAATAATGAAAATAATGGCCCCTTGCAAATAAAGGATGGGTAATGTCTTTCTGTGATAGCCCCGCACCATGCTGAGCACACAGCGCAATCACGGCATCTGCACTTGCCAGTGGTTTTATGAAGAGCACAGCACATTGCAATTCACTGACTGCTTTACATTTTGATTTCTGTATGGATGTTGCAAGGGATTCAGGTACATCTAAACTGAGGTAACCCATGAGAAAATTAGGTTCCTTTAATTTTTCTTGAGTTCCTCTCACTGTAATAATTTTTCTTTTTAACAAGTGTCAACCTATGGGAGAAATGAGGAATGGACGTAGCAGCTCAACATCTTGGACCGTTTCATCAGCCAGGCAGTTCTTCTGCCCTGCCCTGGCCAGTGAGCTCAGTGCAGCCCTGACAGCCCCTGCCACGGGGCACATGGAGGTACCATGGTGGCCTGAAAGGGACCCACATGCCACGAGGACCTGTGTGCCCCGAGTCAGCCCTTTCTCGACTCTTTCTAAAATGCTATTGCAATTAATGCACCACTGGAACAGCCCCAAATTACTCCATCTGGTCCCGGAGATGGATGGAAGAAAACTCCAACAGCACGGATTTTCCAGAGTGAAGTCAGGAGGAAGAAGCAGGTAAGCTGCAATGGGCTCACCCGTGCTGCCACGTCCAGCGAGAGCACACCTGGCAGGATACCCCACAGAGTATGTCCGCCTGCCCCAAGTGGGGACCCAAATGCATTTTAAACACATATCCACATGGTGTGTATAGTTTATTTAAAAAAAAAAAAAAAGAAAAAGGAAAATTATTTCCTTATTTTCAGCCCTGGCACTTCAATGCTTGAGTAAAATTGCTTCCTAATCTGTAATTTGCCAATCTTTTAAACACAAAACATGCTTGTCAGATGGGCAAAGCGATGCTTGCAAAGCAGTTGCACTGCGCAAAGCGGGGGGTGGTTTTTGGTGTGATGGAGGGCTGCAGAAAGCCCTGCTTCCTTCAGACTCAGCAACACCAAACCTCTGCAGTGGCTGCCTCCTTTGCCCCAAAGCATGACAGAAGTTCCAGGCAATTTTACTTTTCCTATTAGCAAATCTAGTTCGTCCTATGGGTTGCTCAACTGTATGCTGATATGAGAGCTCTTAGTGTGAGCACAAGCTTGTGAAAAAAGTAGCATGCCTGAACCGGAGACATTTTTGTGAAGCTATGACTTAAGTTCTCTTTTTCTATACGCTTTCCTCTTTATCTTCCACTGCTGCTGCATTCTTGTTTTACCCTGTAGTAATCGCTGCAAGCTCATCTGTGGTCCTAGTAAATTTTTTTTTCCTAACAAGGAGGAGTCTGTTGGTATTTCTAGGAGGAGAAAAAGTGTTAAGTAGCTTTTGGTGTAGGCAGAGAAATCCCTATTGGGTATTTAACCTACATTTGTTTTCAATTTACAGGAGTGTTCAGGTCTAGTCTGCTGTTAAAGATGAAAACGGAGTAACTCAAATAATTCAGTAGGATTTAGCTGAATTACTGAAAGGGCTGTAGTAACAAAATTTGTACTGTCTTTTCACAGAGGTCACAAAGTCTTGAAACAGGAAGAAGATTATCGGACAAGTTAAATTTCCTTGGAGCTGACAGCCTTACCTTTCTCCAATTAGCAGCTTATTTTAATGGTAAAGGAAGATATTCTCTGTCCTAAGCTCAGCGTTTGACTGAAAAATTCAACACCATGCGGGCAATATTAGTCCCTGGCAGCCCTAGGCAGGTTGATGAGAGAAGCAAATTCTGCAAAACAGGGAAACAAAGGCAAGTGGCGAGCCACACAATGCATTTTTTGTCCGCACGCATGTGAAGTTCATTGTCAGAAGCCATCCTTTCCTCCGGCCGTAGGAGAAGACTGCCATTGTGGAAATTCCCAACCATGGTTCTGAAGTAACAGGGGCTCTAGCACATCTAGGCAGAAGTACCGGGTGTTCAAAGGGACAAAAGCAAAGGCCTCGAAAGCCCAAGAAACTGGAGCAAGGAAGGATCACAGAATCACAGAATCACAGAATCACAGAATCACAGAATCACAGAATGGTAGGGTTTGGAAGGGACCTCTGTGGGTCATGTAGTCCAACCCTCCCACCGAAGCAGGGTCACCTACAGCAGGCCGCAGAGGACCTTGTCCAGGCAGGTCTTGAATATCTCCAGAGAAGGAGACTCCACCACTTCCCTGGGCAGCCTATTCCAGTGCTCCGTCACCCTCAGAGGGAAGAAGCTCTTCCTCATGTTCAGACGGAACTTCCTGTGCTTCAGTTTGTGCCCATTGCCCCTTGTTCTGTCGCTGGGCACCACTGAAAGGAGTTTGGCCCCATCCTCCTGACACCCACCCTTGAGATATTTGTAAGCATGAACACGGTTTCTCTTTATAAAGCCGGCCACTGAGCAGCTATGCTTCCTTCGTAACTCCCAGCACTTTAAACTCTGCTGCCAGATCTGCACTATCTTGAATTCAATATTCAGTGCTGCGTCTCCTAACAAGGAGCTGGTTAAAGACAGGGTAATCTTTTAAAATTCTGCTAAACGATTTTACCTAGAAATTGACTGCTGAGGAACGTTTTTGTATGCTATGGTCCTGTCTGTGCTTTCTATGTGAACTACATACTCTGTAGTTTCACATCTAGACTGTAAGTACAGAACATCTTTAGGGCCACGTATAAATAGTTACACAAATAGCTGACAGTGGACACAGCAATTGCTTTGGTGAATCAGGTAATTGCTGGGCAAGTTACCCAAAAGAAAATCTGACTCCTCTTTCCTGAGAAAGGCGTAATAGTGCTTCTGGCATAAGGATTTTCAGGTATTAGTAGAAGCACATTTTTTTTCTGATGACCTAAGTAATTAGTATTTTCTCTTTAAATAAACATGCCAAGTTTATACCTTGCAGATTTCTTGTTCATACACCATCTACATATAACCTTTCCTGGCTGGCTGCATAGTTTCTTAGCATCCAACTTCTTAACGTTTTTATTGCAGCAGGCGCTTTGCTGAAATGGCCATTTCCTTAGCCTGTTGCTTGGACTACTCCATCATCACTGCTTCTTTGCTGGCTCCTTTGTCTTTGTGGTGATCACGTCCCTGTGCTGGCTCTCATCTCGTGATATCAGGCAGAAATAATTTCTGTTCACTTGCGAGCTTTGTTAGAGCATCTCCCCACCCTGCCCATAAACCTCCCTTCACTGTCGGGAGGCTGACTTCCACCTTCATCAACCACAAGCAAGCACCTCTGCTGTTTTCTCCTCGGGCTTGGGAGGAACTCCTCATTAAAAATGTGCAATGCTCTCCCCTTTCTTCCAGCCTCTGTTTTCAGAAAGACTGAACACTGCAGGCCAAAATCTTGTCAGTAGTTTGTCAGACCCACAGGATGGCTAAAATTATCCTATGCTCTCTTGTGTCTGTGTCTCTGGGTCTAGTTTTCATGCTTGTGTTGTAAGCAAGGGCTGTGTTCTCATGCGCTGAACGGTACAGCGGGGATCCCAAGTCTGTGACAACCACCAGTGACTCATTGCATGGGAGCGTGCTTGGGCAGAAGGAGAGGAAGGGAGGGGAAGGTACACAGAGAGTTTAAGAAGCTCCTTTCCCTGTATTTGAACACTCTCTTTGATACACCTCAGCACCGTCCCTCCAGGGCAGTGCTGGGTAAACCTTGCAGACCTTTGCTTCAACCTCCAGCTCCGGTCTGGCTTTCTCCAGGAATGCAGGGAACTACACAGGGTACTTTCAGATATTGCATTACAGTCTGAAACCAAGGCAGTGCTTTCGAGTGGAAAACCCCAGTCAGCCTCAAAGAATTGGGAATTTGGTCAGTAGCCAACTCCTTCTGTGTAGCTCTGCTTTTCACATCACCCTACCCTCCCTTCTCCTCTAGGCTTAGTCCTGAGCAGAGTTAGGTTCTTGCTTTCTGCAAGAGTTTTACTGTTCTGAACAACGCAGGGTTTTACCGTCAGGTGCATCCTCCCTCTGCGACTATCCCTGAGAGAAGAAGCGGCACATGCAGGAGAGAAAAAGATTGTTGTGAAGGACAGCTTATAAATTACTTCAGTGAGGCAGAGTGATGTGTCATTCTGGCAGAGAGCCCATTAAAGAGGAAGCGCTGCTCTTGAATGCGTTCAGCTGGGGTTTCTGAGAACTCCTTTATACCCGCTCATTATCCATTTTACTTTCTGCAAGTGGATGGTTATGTTTGCCTATGTGACGCAGATCTTAATAGTTTTCTGCAGTACTACATCATTTAGCTCTCAGCTAATATAAAACCAAGCTAGTAATTAACATTAAATGCTGAGAAATGGATCTGATGTGATGAACACTCAGCACATAATGAGAACGCTGTGATTTCTTACTTGGAAGCCATCGTGGTCTTACAACATAACCAGTTGTTACAGATGCCCAAACTGAGCTGGGATTAACAATAGGATCTGGTTACGCTTGCAAACCTAATTGTTGCTAGTCTGGTAGAAGTTGCACTCTTGGGCTCCACTTCGATGGATAACAGCTCTGGCATCTATTGTCACTTCATAATGGTGTAATGCTATTTCTGCCACAGAAATCCCAGCTGAGCCATGAATTACACACAGCTCAGGCACACCACGGAAAATGCAGCTGTGTCAGGGGACAAACGACTGCTCTGCAAGGCCAACTCGTACGCTGTGGAGTGGGACAATGTGAGTCAATCATAATAATTATTAATAAAATGATTTGTTAGAACAGACATTAAAGTGCCAGCAGAACTGGAACCTGGGTGTGCCAGACACTGCAAAACCAGCAGCTGGGTCCTGCTGAACAGACAGAGAGACAGACGAAGCTATAGGCCTTGGCAAGGGGTAGGCTGAAGACCTTGCCCTTAATGCCACTGTGAAGACAGATGCTGGGAGGAGGTGAATGTGCTACAGCCCTTCTGGCTCCCGATGCTGCCCGGGAGCTGGCAGTGGTAGTGGGACCGTAGCCTCCTCAGTGTTAAGGGCGAGGGAACCAAATGTTCTGGGATAAGCCCTGAATGCAAGGGCATGTTCCTGGCATTCTGGTTTATCAGAATGAGCTGAGCAGGGATAAAGCACCAGTTTCTTGCCCCATGTAACACCATCGCAGAGCCCCACTAGGCTGGCTGATTTATTTCCATACTGGGGGTCCAAATCCAGGTCCCTTAAAAGGCACCTGGGGAAGACCAGAAATGCAGGGAGAAGTGGTCCCCCTCTGTGGGCTGGTGACCTTCTCCTGCCTACGGAGCCTTTGCTTTCCCTGATTTAGCTGGTGCTGCTGCATTTCTGTGTTGGGAGGGGAGAAACTTGTTGGGGCAGCGGCGATGCCAGAGAGCCGTGGGAAGCAGACCTGGCCCCCAGCCCATGGGGTGTCCCATCGCCGTGTGTCTCTCCAGCCTGGGTGCTTGGTATTTGTGTCAGGGGAGGAGAGGGAACAGAAAGCAATTTTTATAAAAAATGGGAGAGGAGGGTAATGTCAGTTGCCAAAATTTCCTCATCTGTCTCTGGACTCATGCAGAATAGGATGTAATTTTCAAGCACAGCAAATAATGTGGTGGCAGCAAATATGAGACCAATTGCATGCTTCTGGTGTGATTTGTGTTTGGTTTTGAGTTTTGGGGTGGTTCTTTTTAGGGTTGTACCTCTAGTTAGGAAACACAATCCAAGTGGAAATAAAAGTCGAGCAGGAGGAGGGAATAAGGAACAAGAATAGGAGAGAAACAGATGAGGAGAAAAGCAGAGAGCGATCCTGACATGAAGAGATCACAAGCAATTTACATAGATTTGGAACAAAGAGATAATCAGCCCAGGGCAGAGAAAATCCAGCCTGTGCCATGGAAAATTTTGAGTGCACTGTATCAGACTTTAGCATCACCCTGACCAAAAAGTTCCACGTATCAGGCAGATAATAACGAAATTTCCTGTAAAAGTTCACACACAGTAGCAGCTCGGAAAATACAGTGATGTGAATCCTAAGAGTGTAAAAATAGATAGAGCACTGACAAGTATTCACTCTGTTTACCTTGGAAAAATTGTGTTGCATTGATTCTACTAAAATTTAAATTTGTCTCAAACCTGCGGGCTGGATCACAAAACTTGCCTCCCTGGTGAGTATGCAGCTCTTCCTTCCAAATGGTAATTAACTTACCATGAAATATTTTATTTTCCCTTTTTCTGATAAAAGTGCATTTTTTAAATTGCTATAAACTGTGCTGAATGAAAACTTTTCGACCAGATACAGGATGTTGAACATTGGACATACTACTTCATGGCCATCTCTCTTGGGCTTATGCCTTTGCTTTGTGTATTTTTAAAATTTTGTGTTGCTTAGAATAGCCAGCAGTTAAAACAGCAGGTATTTATAACATAGCCACAGTCCCCTCCTTGACTAAATTAATCCCCAAAGACACAGAAGCAGGTTCTCATAGGGGAATTCTTCATGTACCTTTTCAGTGAGTCCTTCTTTTCTCTATGTTTTATTTTTCAGTTTTTAGTGTAAAAATGTCACAGACATGATCTGTCTTGTTTGTATGCTGATAATTTCTTTTCCCGGATTTGTTCAGTTCCCCTTGAGCTGTTGGATTCAAAATGCAGAAATGAAAAATAAAAATATTTGAGTTTGGGGGGTGGGGTCATCTTTGGGCCTGCAGTATGAATAGGGAAAGGATGCACACTCTGCAATAGCATATATTAATTTTTAATCTATTAATTTTCTGAATTATTAATGTCAGAGAAATAAGGGAAAAGCAATGGCAGTCAGCACCTAAAAACGGTGTCCTTGTGCAGCTAGCTGGCCTTTTTCCTCTCTTTGTGTGCTCTAATTCTCCTTCTCTCCACCACGGTGCTCTCGCGGGCACAGCTGTGCATGCACATACGTTACCTGACAGCAGTGGAGGTGCCCAGACCTGGTGCTGTTGAGGCCAAGCTTTGCCGACATCCCAGAGCTGATGTCAATGCCAACTTCAGGAGCCTCCACCCCACCTTCGCCCACTCTTTTCTCCTGACAGAACAGCTTGTGGATGCATGCTGTAAATTAGATCAGGCATGTCTTCCGTTCGAAAGAAAAAAGCAAATGTGTATTTTTGGGGTTCCTAGATCTCGAAGCAGACGCGATCCAGAAACAGTCAAGTTGATATGGATGGGTTTGCTGTGGTGTGAAGGTGGGAGGTGGGGTAGGGTTGCTTTTTGCCAGTATTGCTACACCATACCCTGAGTGCATTCCTGCATGATGGTGTAGAGCACTCGGACTCAGGGGAAAATCAGGCTTCAAGATGTGCAGCTTTCCTGAATATTCTTTGGTAGCTGGCTCATGGCTCAGATTCCTCCCCAACATAAATGATGTGGTGACCATGTGCCGACTCATTACACGTATATATGTGCAAAGAGTGGGCTGAGGATTTTGAGAATCAGCTTGGGAAAACAGCCGGAATTCAGTTAAAATTACTCCCAGAATGGATGCAGAGCTACGATGTGGTGAATCAGATCAAGATTTTCTTTGACAACACCTTGGTTTAATAGTGTCAGTGCACACGTGTGCAGATAACACTGTGCAGACCTGGCCTCTGGCTTCTTCAGCCTCTGCTCTGTCTGTCAGGTGAGAGTTGCTGTTACCTTAAGATGCTATGTGGATCAAAAGCTGCTGGTTAAATAAGCCTACAGATTTTCAGATCCGCAACCGTTTCTCTCTGTGCTCTCTGTGTATATGGACGACACACAGCACAACTGATGCTGATCTTGATTGCGCCTTTTTTGCATTACCGTCAAACAAATAATGAAAGAGCCGTGAGCGACATCCTCTAAGGAATTGCTGCCTGCATGCCGTCTCCCTGCTTGATATCTTCAGGTCAGTAAGACTGTAAGAGCAATCCTCTGCAGGAGCTTTTGTTTTAAATTAAAGATGTTACAAGACTATTATGTCATGAGGCATCATGAAAAATACCCTTTCAGGAGATCAGACTGACACTTCCACCTTGTAAGTGCACAGTGCAACAGCTACACACATTGCTAATGTTTGTGTAGGCACCGCGTAAGGTCCTCGAGGGTAGGCAGGGAGGCACCACTTTGTTCTTGCACCTGCGCTGAATAAAGAGTGTTATCAGTGCGCCGATAAGTCCTGCCACAGAGTTTTGTTACGCTTGGAAGAAAACTAATATGGTGTGTTACAAAGCCCAGTAGGTGATAAGAAAAGAAAAAGTTTGCTTTGCTTTGTTTTAAATAGGGGTTGCTTTGTGCATAGACATCTGCATAAGGGGATACAGCAGTGATGAAGATGACCTGTTGAGGAGATTGATGGCCCGCGTTTAGACACCTTCATTCCAATGCCCTGCTCTGCTGCTTGTTTCCTGAGCTATCTTCAACGTGGTCTTCAGGTAAAACACTGTCCAACAAACAGTGCCCCTGATGAGAAATTCAAGGCCAGTTTTCTTCATCGCCCGGGTGCCCAGCTGTCAAAGCAGCGTGCACTTCAGCTAGGATGTCTGGAGGTGAAACTTGCAACAAACCTAGCCCGTTGCCCTCCACAGCATCCACTCTTGGGAAGATGGGTAGTGCTCTGCAATACCCTCTCTGGAGTTTGCTCTGAGTCCTCCTGCACACAGCCACAAAGCCATAGCCATGAGAAAACTGTGACAAGATCGATCAGATCCTCATGAACCTTCCTACAGTTTGCCTCCACAAAAGCACCAAGGCATGGACAGAAGATATATCCTGGTATATGGCCTGGATGAAGTCCCATGTCCTCTTTCCATATTGAAAGAACAAGCATAGGACTGCTGCTTTGGAAAAACTACCTGCAACAGCCACCACTGCATGGAGATTGCTGCTGAATGGCAAATGAAGTTATGCGTAAATTCAAGCCACAATCAGTGCCACAGAAAAGGGAAGGAACCTAGGAAAGCCTACTACCACGCTAGGGATGGGAACAGCCCTGGGAATGAGGTAAGGATGTGGGGAGGTAATTCTGCTTCAGGTGTGAGGAGCTCCACACAGCACCTAGGCCTGACTCTGCAGAGAGCACTGGGATGGGTGAGTGGCCCAGCTGGCACATCTGCAGGGTTGTAGCCCTACTTCTGACACAGCACACCAATACCCCAGCAGAGACCTCCAGCAGCTGGCGCAAAGCCTCCACCTTGGCTCGGTTGCCCACTTGTCAGGAGCAAGATGGCTTCTGACTGTCTTGCAAAGGTCATGTAGACTGCACAGAGTAAATGACATCCTGGTCGTTACTGGGAAGGTCTGAAAAGAGTTTCGTTTGGAGGAGATCTCCTGAAAGTCAAATACTTAAGCAATGGTCTTCATCTGGACCATTAATGTGCCTGGGAAGTCCCTGAGGAGTAGCAACCCAGGAAATCCTGAGGATGCTTGGCAGCAAGACCTTGATTGCCAGACCTTAGCTCTGCATCACCTTATGCAAGACCATGAGTGCATAGCTGCAGTTTCCCCCCCATACCTCCTCAGTGCATCAGAGAGGGGTTGTACAGGCTGGTCTCACCACTGTGAGCCTGAGGGCTCTGTCTAGGTAGCCCCAACTGTGGGACGCTGGCCTCAGAGCCAGGCAGGTGAGCAGGCAGTGGTGGGCCAGGTTGGTAAAAGACAGCATGAAAAATAAGAACAAGACCCAAGGGAAGACCTTCGGGCTATTTTCTTGATCTTACACCTCTTTGATTTTCTTTTGGTAGGGTAAACTGTCCCGTCTCTGTTCTTTTGTAGATGATGGTAACAGTTTCATTTTACCAAGAAGATGGATGGATAGTTCATAATCTAGATTTGTGACCTGACATGGTAAGTCAGAAGGGGCTAGTGGCTCTAATTTTTTATTTACTGGACTTCTGCAGAGCCCATGTAAGTGCTAAAAGGGAAGACTGTATTTCTTACTTATTTTTAAAATTTTGGCAACATCACATTTTTATGCTTTCTGGTTTTCTGCTGTAACCTGTTCCAGCTATAAACCAGCGATGGTCTGGGCACATTGAATCTGAGGGGATTCCAGACGGCTGTTGTAATAGAGAGTGACCAGTCTTTCAGTGTGTGGTCTGTGCTTAATCTGAGCTGGCCCAAATAAAAAAAAACAATATGAAAATACGTCTATATCTGTGGATTCCCCAGTGAGGAAGTCTGGAACTTTTGTAAAAGTTTTATTTTATTTTTAGTTGCTAATGGCACAAAGCTATTAAATGTGGGCTGGTTTTCAGGTTTACCCCTTGCCAATAGCCTCTCTGCAGGAAACCATTATAATGTTCTTGCATTTGAGAACAGAAGTTTTTGCATTTGACAACTGCAAAATATTTTTGCTCTTTACAACATCTGCTTGTTATTTAGATTTAGGATGCCTTGGGCAAACTCTTAGTTCACTCATTGCCTTACATCTCATCTGTGCAAAAAGCAAGTGAGGTTCATGATAGGTGCCCTGAATTTAACAGGTCTGAGCTTGGTGGAAGCAGCCTCTAAAGATTTTCAGAGCTCCTGGTACAGAGGAGAGCAGTCTGCCTCTGGCCCTTTGTGTTTGATAACAACATATTATCAACCCATTTCCTAAAAGGTCCCTTTCTGCTCACCCCATCAGCCTACTGCATCACCGCGATCAGTGGGAAGCCAAGGGCTGCAGGGGGTTGGACGCTTGATGTGTCTGCACTGCCAGGAGTTGGGACCAGAGGGTGTAAGAAGCACAGGCATATTGGGTATGGGGCAGGTGTGAGAAAGACCCTTTGAGGCAGGTTATTTGGTCAACCATAGCCCAGTCTGATGGCAGCTGGGGTGCTCTAAGGGCTTGCACTGTGGTGGTGGCCTTCAGCAGTGACCTCCCTAAACTGTGTGGGCACTGCCTCAACCTTCTGGGGTCTGCTGTGAACATGATGGAAGATAACATTGCCTTCCTGCCCTACAGAGACACTGCATTTGTGTTTGTAAGGTTTTCTACAATGGCAGATAAGTGATTATCTAAGTAAGGCAAACTAAGTACCTAAGTAGATGAATCTTCTCATAAGCTTTGCCTCATCTTTAGCTGGACTAACTCCAATCACCAATTGCATTTCTCCCTCTCCTTAAAAAATCAATACTCCACTAAATCGTTGTCTTTTTCGACTCCAAACATGAACATTTTATTGCACAATGACATCTGCCTCAAATCCAGACAATTTACCCTGAATGCCCATGAATTTTAGGGGCTGATGTTTGATGATGTTGAGAAGAGCGTAAATGAGTTATGTTAGGTATTTTGGTCTACAGGTTCTGAAAAACACTGATAAACTTGAAAGAAATATTCTGTCAAATGCAGAACAGAGTGTACACTGATATGGCATAAACGTACCATCTACTCTCCCTGGAAATATGACATGACAGTTTACTAGTCTAGCACAAGGTCTCTTCACATAACTGGTCAGCCGGCACCATATGGGAGTCACCTGCCCGTATCTTAATTATATCTTGTAGTCTGGCACCAGAGCCACCCTCATCCTGCGTCAGCAAGCAGCCCATTTTCTAGTGCTGTCAGGCCTTATCTGTCGCAAGGAGAGGAAGTGGTGGAAAGCAAATTGTTACGTTCTGGCAGAAAGGCCAGAAAACAGCGACGGGGGTTGTGGGATCGTTGCTGGCAGGTTTCCAGTGCTCAGGGCGGACTTGCGTAGGTACGCTCCCACCACGCCATGGGATGGGGCGGGGGGGAGACTAGGGCATCGGTGTGAGCGCCAGAAATGCATCAGGACTTGCAAGCTTGAGCCAGGTTTTCATCTGCCCCTGCGTGGCCACCACGGATGGTAAAGGGAGAGCGACCTGAGGATCACTGTGGGACTGCCATGACTAAAGGTTTAAATTTAACAGCTCTGATCACTGTCAGAATTGGTCTGGTGGTCCACTGAAAGGCTGAATGAAGTGTCCTTCCTATAAGCTACATGACAATGGCTTGTTTGCATTTTTATCCATTTCTTTATGCAAAGATGACAAGTTTATAGAACCAAACGATGAAGCTTTTGTTCAGGGTGGTGGTGTCTCTACTTGACATGAGGGGAGTTTTGCCAGAATAAATCCTGAATGAAAAAGGAGGCAGGGCTTCAGGTTTTGATGGAGTGTTTTAACTGACATTTTAAGTTGAAGCACATTTGCAAGCAGACTCTGACTGAAAGAAAGTTTTTGTGGTAAATATAGCAATTTGAGATTCAAAAGAAGTTGCAGAATTGTTACCTTGTGTGCTGAATCTTATCCCATGCAGGAATCCTTCAGATAGACTTTGACTAGTAGAGTGGGTGAGATTAATAATGATTTGAATAATTTATATCACTGAAATATTTTTGTGGGGGTTTTGCACTTCCTACAGATGTCTCAGTTGGACTTTTAGCCACGATGTCTAACAATTTTGAATACATGGTTACAAATGTGTAATACTTTTTCATGCTATTCACTCACTACTAGACATCCAGAATAATAAAAGCTAATCAGGGCATAGGGCCTCCTTTCATAAGATCTCCTGCGCAAATATCTTATGAAAACAAAGGCATAATGAAGGTACTATTATTTTCTCTTCACATCACTGGCACATGCCGCAGAGATGGAAAGGAGGAATATTTTACCAAATAAGGAGAAAAGGAAAGCTTTTAAGTGGGTCCCAAGTGGGTTTCTTTTCCAAATTGTGCTTATTTGTCACTGCATTAACACAGAAAAAGAGAGCAAAGGTGGGATCTCGGGGCAGCCCTGCCTCTAGGCACATCTCAAATTAGAACTGCCACATGAGAGCTTCGCAGCTGTGCGTACAGCTGCAGGGGTGGAAATCGTGGCACCTGCAAAGACTTGGCCTGGAGAGGTGAGGAGGTAGCCGGAGCCAACTGCTGGTGCTGTGCAATGCCCACCGATGGCCCAGCTGGCAACATCACGTCCGTGCTCCAGGTCCCGCATTCTTCCTCAGGGCCTCCCGCTCACAGAGACTGCCACTGCCTGCGTCCTCGCCTGCGTGTTGTGTTCGCATCTTATTGCACATCGGATCTTGAAAGAAGGATGGGCTTTTTTTCTGTTACAGAGGTGTAGTGCCTTGTCATATTATGCCGTGGTTCTCATTAGCGCTTACAAATCCAGCTGCAAGACGAGTAAATCTTCCTGCTGCTGTCGATGAGAGCACTAGCACGGATTCTGAGGTCAAAAAGGTAAAGGTGAGATGTGGGCTGTGTAAATGTTGTTTCAGACATCAGGAAAGACGTAGATGTACGAAGCCTCCTGCACCCCTGCGAGAAAGCCCTTGTCCCTTGCCGTCCTCCCCACATGTCGAAGGGTAGGGGGACCTGGTAAGACCACGTGAAAGACCTGAGTGAAAATGAGCAAACATCATTAAAATTATCCAGTGGACCTCAGTAAAAATGTACTGAGCAGTCCTGGCTGACAGAGAGACATTTTTCACACTGTAATGGCCACATGGCTCCCTAAGTGGAAGAAGGAAGGTCGTTTACTTCACAGGAAAAAAAAAAGAAGTCTATGAGATCATTTATAACATTACTCACAACCATTATCTATCCCAAATCATTCTTATGCCTTGTCTGTGATATTGGCTGCCTTGCAGTGCTTTGAGTCTCTCTCAACATAAAACCCTTCCTTATTCCTTAATGGCATTCCAGCTGAAATATTTAAAGCATTTGCAGACAAATGTATCTAATTGTATCCTAGATGCAGGAAGGCCCCGGGGAACGCTAACTGCTGCCACAGTCACATTTACCTGCCCTGGGGGAGGCTGTTGTTTCAGTAAAAACCCTGTCAAATACAGGTTGGTTAATAAGAAAATGCTTTTCCACAAATAGAGCATACGTAGGCTCACACCCTGCTCCGACACACTCCTCCGACTGATGAAAGGTCCCCGACTGCTCCCACGGCCCACTGGCTCGCTGCGCCCTGCTGACAGGGCTTCCCCGGCTGAAGGACCAGCGGCACTCGACCCACCTTGGACCAACCACTGAAGTCTCCCCTCACCTGAAGAAACCGCGTTCTGCTGCGAGAGGCTGCCGCGTTCAAAACTGGCCCCAAGTGCGTGATTAAGCACAGGCAAAGAAAGACCTAAAAATTCACTCAGGAAGGTCAGGCAACAAAAGAAAACGAGATCCTTGTCACCCTTGAGCCATGCAGTTTCTTTTCTGATTGGTACTCGAGTCCCGTATCACGTTCCCACATGAGACAAGCCTCAATCCTGACGTCTGTGGCAATGGCGTTTCATGCGTGACGCTAGCAGAAATCTCTCCGGGTTCCAGCCCGCCGTGATGGCTGATCTAGTGAACATCTTGAATAGTTTTGTGTCTACACATGGTTTTTAGTGGCTGGAATAGCAATTACAGAATGACACCCAGTTCACTATGTGAGGGGCTGGTAAGGATCATTCATGATCTCCTGAACATTTTTTTCTCACTCACTGCCTTTGTTTGTCCATGAGTCCTACCTTGCACTTTCCAAAAACATTTGTTTTGACTCTGGGTCCATGCTGCAGAGCAGGACTGATGCATTGCAGGGCCCTGAGGGAGTATCTGGGGCATCCCATAGAATCACCATCATGTTTTCTTCCAGGATCTGGCACAGCTGCTTCCTCCAAATGGGGTGAGTGAGTGGGTCCCATTTACCATTGCCAGGAAGGCAAGAAATGGTGATGTGCCTGTGTGACATAGGGCATCCAAAAACAAAATCACTCTTTGGTGCATCCCAAAGCTGAAGAAATTACAGCTATTGCTCAGGATCTCTGCAAACAGCCCTTGAACCCTGCTCGTTCCCAAACACATTCAAAATGACCACCGCGTTAGTAAGGCATTATTTGAATAGCAGACAACTGCGGAAACATTTGGCAAGAAAAGAGAGAGATAACAAAGCAACTGCAACCTTTGGCTGCCATGAAGCGGCGTGTTTGAAAATCCTGCCCAGAAAGTCCTGAAGGGAAAATGTTATGTGTGGTGCCTCAGATTATTTCATGAGACATTAACATTTTTGCCAGCAATGACTATCGCTTTTCCCGTGCTATTGATAGTGCCCTAAACCTATACAAGGGCAGCTGAATGAGCTCCTCTAAGAAATGTGACTCTGACTATTTAGTGGCGGCCATCTCAGATCATTGACGTGCAGCCTCAATAAAAAAAATAAATTGAGAGGTGGGTAGAGAGCATCTGAGAACACCGTGAATGAGCATGGGTTTAGTCCTAAACCTGTGTTAAGACTCACAGCCAAAGAACAAAGGAGCTGGTGAGTTGGGGAACACATTGTTCTCATTATCTGCCAGTGGTTGCACATCTGCACTGAAAGTCAACAAAAGGGCATTTTTTGTACAATCGTACATTGTGTAATAAGATAAGAATAAAACTAATTCACATTTATCTAGAATTTCTCAGAATGGTTGCAATCCCTGTAGACATAGCTGACTTTATAAAATGTGAAAGTCTGAGTCACACCAGCAGATTGTACATGGCAGGGAAACTAATCTGATGTAATAGAAATGTTTACAAGCCCAGTAACCCTTCTCCCTCCACCCTTCTCTGCTTCCAAAAGCCACGTAAGGCCATGGATCAAAGCGATGCAGCGGCAGCATGCTGAACACTGAAACAATAACAGCCCTGACTTCCTCAGACGTCAGTAGTACAAGTTACCAGAGGATTTGTGCATTCTGTGAAGAAGGAGGTAATATAATCATATGCGTCAAAGACTGGAAGTGGAGCTATAACACCACCATCTCCTATCACTAAAATATTGCCAAACATGATTAAACACGGTTCAGTGGAAATATCAGAAGCTGGCTACCCAGTGGGATCAAAAAAGCAGCAAGCAGCTCAGAAATGTGTGCTCAGTTAATGCTTACCAGATGCAATCAATTTAGAGTAATAGTCAGTTCCAATCCTTAATTCATATCTTTACGAAATGAGTACAGATACACTCCTTTTACATTTAACAGATTTCCTGCCTCTATTTTTTTTTCTTTCTTTCTCCAAGCAATACACCACCTGTGGTTTCTTGAACTCTTCATCACTCCCTACAAAAGCTGAAGATTCCTTCCAGATAGCAAATTTGCTATTGCTTCCTGAGCAAATCTCAGGTTTGGTAAGGGTACATGTGATGACACAACACATTTGGGGTTTTGTAAGACATGGGACTTCACCGTGCATGACACTGCGAAAATAAATGAGAAGTGCAAAGTCAAAAGAGCCCATACTGAACAGATTAAATGTTGCCTGTAAATGAGAATTTGTCAGCCGGGGGGATGTTCCTCGCAGGGTCCCATGGGTTTGCTTTCTGGCCTTGGTGGAAAGCCTGGAGATAACAAAATAATGGTGAAGAAGCATTAGGGATAGGTCAGCTAGAAAAAATAGATCTGGATTACTTGTTAAAGGAAGGTCAGTTAAACAGTGTACATTCTGACAGCCACATGAAAGACCATGAAGCTAGGGATAAATAAAGGCAGCTTACCTACAGGAATGGGGGCTTTATTCTAGAAAGCGGTGGTTTAGCCGAGGATTTAGGTGAATTGGCTGGTAACCAAGCCTATGGGAGCTCTTGGGATAATTCATAGCATGAGGGCCAATTTGAATCTCAAAGAAGGGCAGCGATATATTTAGCTGCCCTGCTAATGTGCTGGAGAAAGCTCAGAAAAAAGCAACAAGAGTGATCAGAGGTCTAGTAAATGTGCACTCGGGGGAAAAATTGAAAGATGAGACTGTGTCTAGTCTGGAAAAGAGAAGACAACAGCCTTCAAATACATAAAAGTAGCTGCAACAGAGACTGTAATAAAGTGTTGTCCATATCTGCTGGCAATAGCACAAGAAGTAACAAGCTTAACTTGCANCAAGGAAGATTTATGTTAGCCATCAGAAACATTTTCTAATGGTAAGGACCAGTGAGCACTGGAACATATTGCAGATTACCATAGGATTAAGAACTGGTTAGGCCGATCGTTTTCAATCTTTATTTTGCACCAAACTTCAGCCTGAGGAAATTGGAAGAGTTCTGCCTCCCATTGTTAAATGGGAAAATTGTTTTGTCTTAAAACAAAGAGCCTTAAATGCTTTTGAATACTGGAATTAATGATGGTGATGATGAAGACACTCACAAAAGACATTGCACAGGGAATGTACCAGCTCAATTAAAAACAAATGAAAATTCAGCTTGGGAGTTAGCCATGTTTTGTAATGGTCTTTAAGAATGGGAGGGTGCTGGAAAACTGGCTGGGGTGCGCAGGAGCTGATACAGTGGTAGAGGTTGGGAGGCTGTGCAAGAGGAGTCACTGCAGACAACTGCAATGAATCTGTCTCAGCAAGCAAGAAATAAGTGGGTTTTGGGATGAGTGGAGATGAAGGGGAACTAAGGACTCTTGTGGGTGGTCATGGGGTTACTGCATGACACAGGGCTGGGAGCAGAGATGACTGACTCGAAGGACGTGAGATGATAGTAAGGTAGAGGGGATAGCCTCCACATTTGCTGCTAGGTTTCAGCAGCCTTTCCTTCTCCCTTCCTCCGCATCTGTGGTGACCCCACGGTGCTACATCTCGCTGAGGGGACCCCTGACAGAAATGGCTGTGCACCTCTGAGGGAGGTTTAGACCCAGTCTTGAAGCGACGGTACTTGAGCAGACCTTTTTATGACTGCAGATACCTACTGAGCAACCTTTGGCAGATATATTGCCCTCGCCAGGCAAAAAGTGATGGCGAGCTGCTGACAAAGGAAAGAGGGGCACCTTCCTGCTTTCTCTGCTTCTTGTGTTGTTTAAACTGTACCTGTCTGTAGCCTAAAGAAATGTGCACTGAGGTAAATATGCACGTGAAAATGGGGGGTGGGTGGTCCTGCTCTGCTGGCCGTTGAGGGGCTGTGCGGATGGTGCTCTCAATTATCCCTATCCCAAGAGCCCGAGGACGCATCCTCAGGCTGCGTCACTCCTACCGCCCCGACCAAAATCCCTTATTGCTCATGTTTGGGAACTAGAGTCACGATCTCAAATGCTGTCACATTAGCTGGGTAGAGAAATGCCAAGCCTCCCACTACATGTGTGTGGGTAGCACCTTTTCTTTGATTAGCTCGGAATACTTTCTAATAGGAGTTAACCTTCATGACATCCTTGAGGGACTGGCCTGCTGTCATTAATCTTAATAGCTCTATCTCACAAATAGGAAAATCAGTACCAAAACTTGCTCACCATTTGCTCAACATCATCCTCTACATCATTGCTTGAGCCTGGAAAAGAGTATGCTATTTCTCTTCCCCCCCGCCCCAGTGAGTTGCTCTAGCGATTAAAATGCACTGCTAGATATAGGGAAGAAGCCAATCTGGAAATGCAGCTCCTTAACAGTATCTGTACATTAAAGCAGGCCGTACTCCTATCATAAGCCCTGCCTTGGTGGATCTCTACATCCTCTTGGTTCCTGACCCAGTGAGAGCTTGAAATGTGTCCGGCTGAAGTCACAAGGCTCCAGCACTGCCCCAGAGCTGTATATACTGTAATTCTTCTTGGAGGGAGTCCCAGCCCATGGTCAGCACCCCAAGATGAAGAAATGCTCAGAACCGTAATAACAGAAATCACAAAACAAGCTCGGTGAAGTCTGAAGAGCAGTTTTTGAACACCGCGATGTGGACGGTAAACCACAACAACAGTAACAGGAAAAGCAGCACCACAAACGAAAACCCAGTACTCCGTTTGAAACTAAATTCATTTAATAAACTAGAAGAAATTGCTCAGCAATGAAAAACTCCAGCACCACCACCCTGACCACATAAGATACATGAGAATAAACAGACTTGTGGGCACACCTCAAGCAAGCTTAAAACAGCAGCCTTCTCCAAAACAGTCTCCACACTAGCAAGGTGATCTCACTTTCTGGTAGAAATAACACTCACCAGTCAACTGTAATCAATCAATTTCACCGGAGTGCTTGCTATATATAAAAATTGAGGTTGGTAAAATGTACAGGACATTTGTACCAGACCACTGTCTTCTGACCTCGATGAGCAAACAAACTGAAAATATGTTTTGGGTTACAGCTGACACAGTAACTTGGGAACTTCAGCAAAGGACAAATCATAGCTCAGCAAAGCCTCCAGAAAACATTTGCAGCGATGCTTTTGATTTGGTAGCAAAACCCCACTTGGGGTCTGCTTTTGCAGAGGGGTTCAGAAAATCAGATTTATTCGTGCTGGTGCCCTGGCAAAACAACTTTGGAGGGTTTGCGACCCACTTTGGAGAGGCAGATCATAAAGGGGATGAAGGTCTGCTTGCTGCAGCGGGTGGCAGGTAACCAGGAGCCCCTTTCTGATGCTTGGGCACAGGACCAGTTGACTGAGCAAGGAGAACGTCTAACTTCTCTGATCACAAGCAAGACTCTACATATAGACACACAACTGTCATATCAGCAAATGGTAAATTACAACATTTCTTACTCACAGTGTGAGAACTAATTTTTCTGTGATTTATGTCAAGCAGTTGGTGGGTGGAAGTGGAAAGTCAATTAAAAGTACACAAATCAGATCTTTTACCATCATTTGCTATTAATAAAAAACTGCTTCAAATGTGCCCGGTGTTTTGTGGGGAAGGTTGAATAGACGAGGCATCAAAACAAGTTTTGTACTTACATCTAACGGATGTATTAAAGAAGGGAAGTAGTAACTGCAGTTAATGAACAGACAGGCTCTTTCTGGTCACCATGAACTAGATATTGAAAGACATGTAAGTTCTTAAAGATACAAATGAGCTCTTCTGTGGCATTTTCCAAAGCATCTCACTGGAAATCAGTGACAGTTGTGTGAAGTGGGAACGCTACCTGCTTGAGTTGCAGTTTGGAAAATCTCACCCACATCCTTCACATTTCTAAAATGAGTGTGTCTTGACCTTGCCCACCTGTTTCTAGTCACAGGCTGGAAGAGGAAATGAGCTTTGCTGCTTCTTTCACTCCCGAGTGATTTCTTAACTGTGAATGAACAGGTCCAAATGAAGAAAGTGCTCTTTTCACACCCGTTAGCTAAACTGAAACCAAAAGTCACTACGCGAAACGCTTCTCTGCATAACAGAAACCAAAAGTCTTTGCATTCAAAACTGGTAAATACCCAACAGAAAAAATATTGATAATGCGATACATGATGTTTCAAACCAGTCCTAAGAGATGATTCCCTCCTCTTTCCCGTGACTTTGCAGCTTGGCTTGGAAGTCACCGTTATCAAACTGGCAAATCAAGGGCAGCAATTGCCCGACCTGAATAGGAAGGAGGTGCTGGGAGGCTGGGTGGGTTGTCCAAGGCCACATGAGAAATTTGTGGTGGGCAGGTGAACCAGCCGCCAGCACTTGTGGAGGGCGTGTGCTGATTTCAGTGCCTCTTCCCAAGCCGCTGCCAAGGGAATGGTATGTGGATTATCAGCTGCCACCCAAGTGTCCCTTCACAGTGACATTAGCATTCATGAGCTCCTGGTAGAGTGGGTCCACAAGGGACTCAGCAGGGAAAAAACGATCCTTTATGTTAAATGGTGTTCTGCTGTATTTTGCACAATGCAGGAAATATCAGAACATCTAGCAAAAAGTGAAGCAACTGGAAGCTACCTAGTAATACCATCAGGATACATTTGATACCTAGCCAAACCCATTCCTCGCAGATTATTGACTAATTCAGCCCAGACAAGCTGCTGGACCGCATTGTNATGTGCAAAACTGGTGCTTAACACGGTAGACAACTTAGTCTTTATGGCGGCAGTCATTTGGCAGAAGGTACTGCAAATTCCCGTATCTCGTGGTAGCCAATTAAGAAGGATTCTCTGTTTCGACAGCAGCTCTGCTGCCAAGAGGGGACACTGTGATCTTGGTCTAAGCACGGACTACGAGTAAATAGGCCTGAAGGAGTTTTAACATGGCTTGTTAGCATGGCGACTCCTGGGCAGTTACTATCATTAGGTGGGGAATACAAGGCAGAGAGTTCCCTGCCTTTCCTAAGACCACGGACGTAGGTGGCACTCCAACCCAGTTGCTGCGCCTTGTTTGCAGAGATTCCCCAAGTCTCTTTGTATCTTCCTCTCACAGAGTCCACAGCGTGAAGGCTGGGGACAGGATGGATTCTACAGGTGAACTTTGCAAAACAGTCAGCATCAGGCGCTATTTAAACACTACCTGGTCTGGGAAAGGGGAACAGGGAACAAAAGTAAACGCTATATCCTTTTCCCCAGAGGGGTAAGGGCAGTGCCTACGAATGGAAAATAATGGGTTTTCTTTTGCAACGTGCTGAAATCTGGACTCCCTTCCCTTACTCCCCACACCCTCCTGGGAGCTTCTGCTGAATTGTAGCTCCCTTGACACGGCCCTCAGAGCGATGTGTGGCTTTCAGCCACAGTGTTTCTAGCTCTCTTTGGGATACAAACTTTGGGCTTCATTCAAGAAAGCACTTAGGCATGTGCAATTCCTTAAATTTCAATGTGACTATTCATGAGCATAACGTTAGCACATATTTAATTGCCTTCCTGAATATGGGCCAAAATAGAGAGTATCCAAGGAGCGCATAGGAAATAGACTTAGTTTTCATTGCTTTAATGGAGATAGCTGCTCCACTTAGAAGCATTTGCAAATGGTTTGGGAAGGTTTGGGACTTCTTGCTAGCACATCTCTAGAGGGTAAAGCAGGCAACCAACCCTTCTGCAAATGAGATGACGATTGCCTGCGTCTGCACCACCCCAAGGGAGAGAGCTCACAGGAGAATTGATACTTTTTCTCTTTTTTTGTATGTCTGCCCAATAAGTGCTCAGCTCCAATGTTCTCCCCATCCATTTGTGAATTTATCAATTTTTATTAGTGTCCTTTGGGAAAGAGCTCTGGAGTTAGAGTATTCAGTTGTGCAGGTAAAAATAGAAGAGAAAACTTTTCAAGTGTCTCATTTTCAAGACTCTGTTTTCTATTTTAAAAATAAGTGGAAGGTAATGAGGAGAAAACCGTGCTTTTCATGTTGAGTCTGACGTGGTAACAAACTGGAGGTACACCACCAGTAACAATGGCCTATTTCATTAATCTAACTCAAATTGCCACCCAGATCCCATTGTGTTCAACTCAAATTGTTATTGAATGTGAAAACCACCAAAATCTTCAGTATTTACAGCCAGTTCTTGACCAAGTAGTGTAGATACCCTCTTCACTTTTCAAACCAGCTCTAAAAAATGATGTGGGTTGTCAGTGAGTTGCAGCAGTTTCCATTAGGCTTTTCTGTTGTAAATAGTTGTATAGTCAACATCTGAAACTATGCAGTTATTTAGAAAAAAAAAAAAAGCATTTTGCCCAAAACCTACATACATTTATCCATGTGTGGGTAATTACAGTGGAGACCTCCACATGTGTGACGAGATTCATCTCGTCTTAAAATAGATGTCTCTCAGACATCTGTCAGATGGCTAATTAAGGCTAAGAAGCTATTGTTTAATTTTCAGACCCCAGTTTGCAACACAAGTGGCTAGCAAGAGAACACCTACTTTCCTCAGGGTCACTTTTAGCAGTAGCTTGGCCTGCAACAGTCATGACCCATATCTGCACCAAGCCGGCTGAGCCATGCTGAAGATTAGCACACTGACCGCTGCTGCAGGCTTAGAGGGTTTTGGGTTGAGTCATGCGTGGGTGGGGGTGAGGCTTTCTCCTCCACAACCAGTGTTATTTTCACTGACTGCCTGGGTGAGATCGGGGAGGAAGGAGGGTAAGCAAACAGCGGCTGTGTGTCCTGCTTGCGGCAGCATCGGACGCAACTGCTCAGCATGCCGGGGTTGAGGGCGGGTGTCTGGCCTCCGCCATGGACAAGAGGCTGCTGAAGCCTGGAGAGGGCATGTGGATGGTGCCTTGGTAGCGTGAGGCCCCTGGGATGCAGAATGCCCCCCTTCTTGTGGGGAGAGGCGCAGCTGAGCCCTGGGATGGTGCTGCTCCTCTCCTGCAGCACTGCAGAGTGCTGGGGACTCTGAGGAACGGCTGGGACTTGATGGGGGCTTGGCGCAGTGCCTGTGTGCTGCCCAGTCCCACCTCTCCTCTCGCTCTCTCTGCAGCTGAGCTGCTCTTCATGGCGTCAAGGCTCCTTCACCTGAAATGATCCTGGGCCATTCCAATCTTGCAATGGGCAGAGCTGCTTTGGGCCATAGGGTGAAAGCAGATTAAGCCATGGTCCTTCCCTGCCATGTAGGAAATGGGGTCAGCATGCACAGGAGCACGTGGCTGACCATGCTACGCAGCAGGGTACATTGCTGATGCTGCAATACACTTCTTTGCCCGAGGTGACATGTAAATGTCTCCCTGATGGAGGTGAGAGAAGTGCTTTTGAAAGACAGATGAGAGCACTCCAAAGATAATTTCTACTCTATCTGTTCCTGACAAGGGTGGCCCAGGAAAGGCAAAACACAAAGGGATACTCAGATTCATACACAAGTACATTTTTATACGTCATATGTGAGGATGGTGATCATGAATGGAAACAGGTAACAGAAATTCTGTTTGCCCAGGAAAAATGCAGTTCTAAAGCAAGACTGGCCTGTAGAAAGAAAACGGGCCATAACTGAAAGGACTATTTCAAAACTAGCAAACCGTGACCATTCACTTTGTTTTTAAAGGACTCATTTCTAAACACAAGGCCATGCTTACAGTGGCATCTAGTGGCTGTTGTGTTTATGGAGCTCTCCTCCCCAACGCGGCTGCGAGCGTAGGATCAGCAGGGATGTGCAACACCAGTTGTTCGCCTTTTTGTCCAAGATTGACTTTCCAGTAGTATTTTTCTTCTATATACTTTTTTTTCTTCTTAGATTGTTGTCTCATGGATCAATGCAAAGATCAACATTGAAGATCGGGGAGACGCAGACTTCAGGGTGAATGCTGGGTTAAAGTGCCTTATAAATAGGTGAAGTTCTGGACTCAGGTGTCTTTTATTTCAGAATTATAGCATATGTATCCGGCTGAGCCTTCGCCATCCTCTTCTCATGGCTTGACCAGTGACCCCAGCTCCCCCTGCTCACATCATCCCAACTGTCCTTAGACCTCCAGCCCATCAATGCTCGCACACTGCCGGCTCCCTGTGAGACCCTCAAGCCCAGTCCCTCGCTGCTCACAGCTCCTAGCATCGCTTTGCTCCCCGCTTGACCTGCTGCCCAGCCACATCTCTCCTTCCAGTGCTGTGGACATCACCGATGGAAATCTTAGCATGATGCTGAGTTTTTCTAATGCAGACTCCTCCTCTCCTTTTATCTGCCATTGCACTAGCTGGTCTCTCTGCCTTCGTTGAGTCCTACACCAGGAATTTCAGCTCTTTTTCACCCATTTTGGCCTTTGCCTGGATCTTCCTCTACCACATTCCCTGCTTCCCTTTTCTGCAGAGCCCAGCAAATTTTGCTAAGACAAACAGTGAGCTCTGCCGTGACCTATCACCTCTTCCGTTTGACCCACTCTTTCCTTTAGTCACAAGCACAGCTGTGACTAACAACGGTATTCTGGGGACTCCGACCTCCCCTTCTGTGAAGTGGAGACACAACAGCCATGCTTCTGCTACAAATCAGGCCAAGGAAAAGGGCATGTTGTTGTCCGTGCAGTTAATTAGCAAGGTCCTGGCACTCTCTCATCAGTGCAGAGACACAGCTTGGGACTGCTCCTGACAGGCTGCAGCAGCCGGACAGGGTTACCTGTACGCTGTGAGCGGGTGGCTGTCAGACCTAAAAATAAGTCTCAGACTCATTTTATTTATTAAGGTAGCTGTAATCAGCATGGTCGAAACTGTTAGGACGAATGATTCATCAGCCAGAAGACAACACCAGTCCTCACTGAATAGCACTCCCATCCTTCCCTCTCAGCAAGCGAGGGCTGTACCAGCATGGCTGTGCACCTCCTGTGCCTGCCAGAAAAGTGTCACAGATCTGGGGAAGCGCTGAGATAAACTTGTGGCAGAAAGTCCCACCAAGCAGCTTCAGATCATTCATGCTTTCTTCAGAGATTCCCAAGCCCCGGGATAAACTCGTGGCAGAAAGACCCACCAAGAAGCTTCAGATCCTTCGTGCTTTCTTCAGAGATCCCCAAGCCCTGGGTTTTAAGGTTGGTGAGAGGAGCAACTGGGGAGGAGGATCACCTCGTACCTGCTCTGCTTCTGACATGGCTCCCTAAGAATCCCCCACCGGCCACTCCAAGGGATGGGCTGGCGGTGCCTTCGGAGGTTATTCCTCTCTGCTTGCCCTGTATGCAGTAACACAAGGAAGTTCAAGGGCCAGAGCTCTAAGGGTGGTGTTTCCTTCAGCGTGAGGACAGCTAGATTTACATCCTGAATTGCTGTGTTAAAACAACTCAGGCAACAACAGAGGGGAAGACCTATAGAGCTCACGTGCGTCAAAAGCCCAAGGGAGTTTTTTCTTATGTGCACACCTTATATTGTAATGTATGAAATATTGTAGCTAATGAGTCCCATTTACCTGAGCTGTTAATACATCCACATCCTGTACCACTTTGTCTTTTGACATCTTAGAATTTCTCTTTTTTTTTTTTATGGAAGCAATAATTTTCTTGAGTATATTATCGTGAATTCATTCAAACACTTAAAAGCTTAGCTATAGTCTAATTGTGACATAGATATTGGTAATATGAAATCTGCTTTTGCAATGCAAATGCCTGTCTGTTAGCAGAATCTTGTAAATTTGATCTTGAATTTGGAGCAGCAGCTGTTTATTCAGTTCGCAGGTTTCTTGTGGTTTGTGGTTTCTTGTGGTTTAAACTTTTGCAGGGTGTAGACACTAACGAGAGCACTGAATTGTTTATGGGGATCTTTGAAGCAGCACTGCAGATTTGTTATGAATTTATGCCAGGCCAGCAGAAACATATTAGCCTGTCCTTATGCAAAGTCCCACGTGCAGAGCAACCTCACTAATCCAGGGCTCTGGGACCATGCCACCGTGCGGGTCAGTGAGAGTTTATACTGCTACCCTATGGCAGTCGATCACGTCTTTTCACATCTACTACCTGCAGGATCGTCTTTTCTCCAAAATAGGGCATCCAGGCATAAAGGAAAAAAAAAAAAAAGAAAAAAGGAAACTAATTTTGAAGTGCTTGCAGCAAAAGCCCAGGTAAGAGCATGGGACGAGGCAGTGGGTTAGCAGTCAGCAAATCGTGAACTAGATCTGGGACCCCGGCTCTGCACTGGCAGCCCATGAACGGGCCCTCCTAGTTGGAAACCCATCTCCTACAACAATCTCCTGCCAGAATCTGTGAGACTGAGCTCCTCTCACCTTTTCTGTGTACTTTGGCTGGTAATTCCATGTCAGTTCCACCACTACCTGTTTTCCACTTCAGTACTCAGCAACATGACTTTCCAGGAGCCCGATCCATTCATGCCAAGCTCCCTTGCATAAGCTACAGGGAAAACAGGCTAGATGTCCCAAACTCAGAGAGCAAGTGGCCAGACTTGTCCTGACGACTCTTAACTTGATAAATATGGATTGCGGAGTGGTCCACTAGATTGTTGCTACCTCTATGGGCAAGGAGAGGAAGCTTATTTGAAGTCGGTTGGGCAAAACTCTGAAGAGATATGATTGTTGAAACAATATTGCATGGAGAAATAGGAAAATTAATGTCACAAGCTGTTTCTACTGAATTCTTGATGACATGCCATGTTCCTTAGGTACGTGGCAAAAGGGAGCCCTCTAGGGTAAGTGCTGTATAGGAAGATCTCAATTTTCAAGGCGCTTTGCAGTTGGCTTCATTTTGTACTTCAGCAGCTACGAAGGTTCATGAAACATGACAATTTCTACTGCAACTTCCAGTTCAAGGGAAACCCAAGCTGCTCACCGAAGCCCAGGACTGTTTGCCAGCAGGAAGATCTCAGCATCTATGCCCTGTTTCTCTAAGCATCCATCAAAGACAGGCTGGGAGACCTTCGTAATGGCTCAGATTGGTCGTTCTTATGCTCCCTAAAATGGGGTATGAATTGGTGAATGAATGCTGGGGATTGGACACCTCTCTTACCAAAGTCCCATGCTGGTCTTCACTTTTTGCTCTCCTATGAAAGTTTTGCACCTGCCAAAGCCCCATGTAAATGTGTTGCTTCTCCTTTTCCCATCATTATCCTTCGTCACATGCCGCTCCCACTCTCAGTTACCCACGCGCTGCCAGTGCTGCCAGCCAATGTGTCCTATCTGTCTGCTTTTTCTGTAATTATCATGTCTTTTTCTCCCACTGCTCTCAGACTCCTTCGATAAACAAGCAAACCCATGCTGCTCAGCTTACGTTTGCTGCAGTGTGGGTGAGGAGCACAGAAGGGCAGGACGCGGAGAGCAGTCGCGGTGTCCCGTGCTGTGCCGAGGAGAGAGGCGAGGGAGGAAAAGGGACAGCTGGAAAGAGTGGGATTGATGGTGATGTTTAAAAATATGAGGAGATCTTTGTACCTTGCAAGGTAAGTAGCTTCTGGTTTATTTATGTAGGGTCTCTTCCTTGCTGTAGACTGAATGCAAGGCTCAGAACTGCTCTGGACCCGTGATGAAAGCCCCAAGGACAGGAGGGTGCAGCGGGACCCTCAGTGCCTGGTGGGATGGGTGTCCTTCAAACTGGACACGTCAGACCCCAGCCGGCTGCAGCCCTCCTGCCGCTGCCTCGCCAGCCCTCTTGCCGCACCTGGCCCCAGGCACCGTGTCCATGGGGCTCCGTCGCCTCGTGCCGATCTCTCAGCAAGGATTTACTGTCATGTTGAGTCCAACGATACTCCCTCCGTTCTCCTTGCCATTTTGCTAAAGCACACGGCCCTAGCTCAAGTAAATTACAGGCCTGCAACAGAAATTACTGGGTGTAGCTCCCTGGCCTGAGTTAAAAGGATGATAGACCCAGGGATTGCAGAGCTTCCTCCTGAGCCTGAGAAACCATGAATCGCCTTGGGAAGCCTGCGACTTTGCACAGTAATGCAAAATCTTCTTTCTTTTTTTTCAGTCCCCTTTGTTTACTACCCCAATGGCAGCGCTTTTACTGGATCAGGCAGCTGAATAGCTGAACGATCACATGACTGCGTATTCTCTGGACTTTCCTTCTAACCCAGAAATACCATAGGCAGTAAGAAATTATTGTTCGGCGACTACTGTCGGGGAGGCAGTGTAAAGCATTCTCATTTTAATGGGATTTCCCATTTCTTCTTTTTCAACTCCTACGCCAAAGAAATAGAAACAAGCAGTTTTGCCTTGGTTGCCAGCCTGTGGTGGTTCCTCTGCCACACGTGGCAGCTCGGCCTCACCCCTCCACCAGGACTGAGCTTTCTGCATAGCACCCGCCTTCAGGCAATGGAAGACAGCTGAGAGAACGCAGCTATTTGCGTGAGAAAGGCACCCCGTAACTCCTGTATGGCTGTGCTTGTTAACATTGGACTAGAGCAAGGGTAACAACAGCAAAATTCATTTTTGTTTCTTTCCTAATCAGATGCCATGGCAGTATCAGAGTTGCGTGAAAACTTTCTCTCGGACTTCACTGCTGACCTGGAGTGTGCTTTAGATTTTAATTTTTCAATTCCTTGAAAAGTTTCATCCAGTTTTGAACTGGCTTAACCCGGGGGCCACCCCTATGTCAGTGTGCCCCTCTGCTATCTGCTGGGGTGTCTGGGGAGTGCTGTGGGCTAAGCCCATCGTGCTTCACTCTCTACAAGGATGCTTCGTTCTCCCTGCCTGGATGACATCTCCTATCATTCCTCACTCTCCCATCTGACTGAACTTCTGAGGTGCATCCTGGCAACCACACAAGCACAGAGGGGCTCCAGGCATGGGAGCACAGCTCACCGGAGCAGGGAGGGCTCTGCTGGGCACAGCTCACGGTGAGATCCGGCTGGAAGAGAAGGCAAAGGGAGCACTCACGAGCAGGGCAAAACATTTTGAAGAGCTGTGATCTGGCACAGTGCCCTGACCTTCCCCTGACGGGAACAGCCTGTCTTCATCAGAGAGGCATGAAGGCTTCGTCTTGGGTCACCAAATGGCATCAGTCTCCAAAAATACCTTCCTGCTTCTAGCACAAACCTCGTTATTGGGACAACCATATTCAATACCCAGTAACTAATACAAAAGCTTGGCTGTCACAGATGCTGATTGCAAAAGGCTTCACCTGACAAAGAACTGCACAATTAGTCAGTTAGTTGCTCTGAAGGAACAGAGAAGGGCGACAGACCAGATTTTGGGCTATTGGCTGCCACCTCGGGAGTGACAGAAATCAGAGAGCGTAAAATGCAGCACACAGGCTATGCAATGTTTCCAGCCAGTGTCTCTGGACCTGGGAGGGGAGGTCAGAGTGTGACTGTCTTTTCTTTCAAAAAGGCCTTTCCGTCCCAGCAAGCTCAATGTTCCCAACACTTACAGTCCTTTTTATCCAAATACTCCCTCTCTGGAAAAAAATCCTTTAAAAAGGATTTGGCCAAAACCCAACCACCAACAAAATAAACTAGTCAGCAAAACCTTTAGGAGCTTCCTCAGGACAACATTTCTGTTGCCTCTTGAACTTGGGAGAGTCATTTCCCACGGTGGTGGGACAGCACTCTAATGTCTTGCTAGGTAGCAGTCATGCCACTTGCAAATTGGTGTCATCCACTGTATTACAAAGATTGGTTCGTTAGATGCTCATATAGATGTTGTAGCTCCAGAGCATTTACAAGAGGCAAAGAGTAACTTAACAGCTCCCAATTAGCTTGTAGAAAAGCATTCATGGCGCTTAAGGAACGCCAAAAAAGTGGCATGAAACTCTTCTGAAAAAGCAATGCTGCTACTCCTTGTGATGCTTTAGCCTCCTGCGGTGCCAGATGTAGCTAGTGTTTTACTATTTCTTTCTTCAAATAGTAGTGCTCAGGGGGGATAAACTTTACTTAACCTAATTAATTTTAATCACAGCTTTCAAATCTCATACTGTGCAAAGAATTACAAATTGGAATACATTAATAGAGCCATGGTTTATGCTGCAAGCTAATTGGGAAGTGTGCATTTACATTTTCTGCATGAGTTTGCAATTACCATTAAAATAAAATTCAGTTATGTCCTTTTAAATTACTAAAATGTGAAGAACAGATTAAGCTGGTCCCATTTGTTGTAGAAAATGACTTGAAAATGGTCTACATTTCAAAGAATTAAATGATTCTTACTGAATAAGAGGTTTTAGAAAATGATTTCCAGTTGTCTAGAGTTAAGGTGCTTCCAGGCATTCTGGTTTAAACAATTATTCTCTTAAAATAATGGCTTGCTTAATGTTTCCTACCTGCTTCAGTACACGTTCATGTAAGGAACAAACAGAGTTCTCCCACAAAGCCTGAGCCACGTCTTGCTTTAGGAGTAAACCAGACAAACAACATCTCAGTTGACCACATCCAAAACCTAACCGCAAGGTACCACAGCACTGAGCATCAGTCCAGAATATTGTGAGGGTTCCTCCTCATGTCATGTGCAATGGAAGGGGGAGGGGGGAACAGGGGCAAAAATACCCCCAAATACTAAAATGCAGCAGCTCTGGGGTTTCACCACAAACACAGAACTCCTCTGTGTGTCTTTGAAATTGTAATTCTAGTAGAACTAGGCTAAAATGTTTACATACACCAAATGATTTAAGAGCCTTTGTCCTGTTTAGAAAGAATAAATCTATGTCCTTGAAGACTGATCCTTTCAGCCACTGATGGTGACTGGGGCCCATTCCCCAGTGCCTGGCTGTGGGATTGCTGGGCCACTCTTCAGCAATGCCCACTTTTGTACCTAGAAGGTTAGGTGCCAAATTTCTGTGGTCTGTGTCACCCCAAGTCCAGGGGCTTCAATTTCAGGGGTGCCAGTGACTACAGAAGGCACAAAAAATACAGTGGCCTTGGTCTTGCTGATATATGCCAAAAGAGCTGATGTTTTGCTACAGGACTGTGGTGCCATATCAAAATGGTTTGGTCAGCTACCGCTCATCTTCAAAAGCAACTCGATCTTTTAGGAAACTCAGTCCCATTGACTTCAGTGGAAACCTAGGTTTCAAGGTGCCAAACACCCTGCTGAGCATGCAGCTGAGATACCCAAGTCATCTGGCTCTTCTGAGAAAGTGTTATCTCACCAGAAATGGCCTCGTTTGCAAGAAAAGTTGAATTGTTCCCAAAAGGAGCGATGTCCTCAGGAATGTATTCTGTGTTGCAGTCTGAAGGTGCCCAAAACTGGGTTTAATATAAAGTTTTACGTCATAATGACAGTGTTCAAGAGAGTACAGCAGTGTTTGTATTTATTTTCTGGCACAAATCTGCTGAAACTTAATTTTTTTTTTGTTCAAGATCACTCATGTAAAAAGGGAGCAGTGCAAAATCAAGAGGAAAACCACAGTCTCATCATAGTTTGTACAGACACAGGAATAGTTTACTCTTTTGTATAGCAAAAGGTCAAAATGCATGGCTTTCGGGAAAACACAAGCAGATGTATCTATTATAGATGATAACCTTTAGCTAAGTTGTAAACTAAATACTTCTTAAATAATTGATAGTACATCAGAGCTTCAGGAAAGCCATGTTTAACATGCTGAGTTTAAATAAAATGGCTTGTGATAATGATTTTTTGTAAAACATAATCTAAAGTACAAATATTGACACAGAGACCAACGGGATGAAACATTTCCATTTTATTAAACACATTATTATATCTAAAATAGCGCTGAACCTCACCAAAATCTCTGAAAGAGGAAAATTAACCATGTTTTCACCGTGAAATATCACTTCAAACTCGTATTTGCAACAGAAAGTTTGTTGAGGGTTTCGTCTCTAAAAATGCAGTTTAAATGCTCTGTAGAGTGCTCATAACCACAGAATGATATAAGTAGCTTTAAAGGAAATGATGAGCTGATTCTTAACTGATGTAAATCACCAGAGCTCTGCTAGAGTAAGTGGAAATCTACTCAATGGACAATTTTAATTTTAAGTAAGATACAGACTGCAGATGCCCCCAAATAGTTTCCATATACTTTCTTTAAATTGCAATGAGAAGAGGAAAAATTCACTTTCCCACCCCTCCAGTTTCCGAAGGTGACTGCAAGACTACATGCTCATTTGGCAGAAGGAAATGCAAAAGCACACCTCCTTTTCCTTTCTGCCACGCTCAGGTAAATCACCAGTAAGATTAGAAAGGTTGCGCTGCTGGAAAAAAAAAAAGTCAGAGGGAGCACGTAGCTGAACGCAGAGATGCCTCCTCTTGTGGTGAATTGTCTGCATCTTTTATGCCAGGTAGGAGGATGAGAGTGGTGCAAATGCCACGCTTCTGCCTTCAAAAGAGCCCTGCCCGCTGCCAAAGCTGGACTCCAACAAGCACTTTTTGAATCCTTCCAGGGTTAAAGATAAGAAGCCGCTGTGGGTATGAGGCTTACGCCAGGGCTGATGCATGGCAGTCCCCACCCGCAGCAGGAGAGCCCTGCGCTTGTCCTTCTGCTCCTTGGCAGCAGCTGCAAATACCACAAGCATCCTTTGGCCGCTTGAGTCATCGCAAAGGCTACTCTAGTAATTAATTTGTGTGACTTCGGTACTGTGTTGGGCTTTGGGGGGTTTTTTTACAAATGTGGAAAATCCTAAAGCAAAACTAACATCCAAGGTGCTTATTAAAAATAAATACAGGCTAATTTCAGATACTTCTGAGATTACTTCTTGTTAACTGCTATAATCCAACTTCTTTTTTGTGCCCAAGCCTGCCCAGCTGTCACGAAGGTAAGCCTGGATTTTAAGTAGGCTCTTGGTAGTAGCTGCAAACCCCAGCCTCTACCCAAGCGCACATTCTCTTTGCTCTTAAATTATTAACAACGTCTAATTTCAGACATGAAACCATTTTGCACCCATTAGAGAGGCTTTGTGCATTGAACAGGCTCCACGTGACATTACTTCCCAACAATTCCGGACCAGAAGGAGGAAACCACCGCAATTCCCATTTCCAAGCTGTAAAGGCGCTTTCAACACCACCAGCTGACTACTTCGTGCATTTTAAATAGCTCAGGAATGTTCCCAGGCCACTGCGTCGAAATGAAATGTGCGCACAACAGAAGACTTGCTCCTTGGCAATCAAATTTTTAAGTCACCAGGCCTGCCGAGTTCTCTCTGCAGAGCAGAGCCACTTCTTCAAAAGCAGCAATACTCCTCAAGGGGCAAGGGGAAAAAAAAAAAAGGCACCATATTTTTGCATAATCACAGCTTTCAGTAGTACAAAATTCACTTCTCTGTGGGGAACTGCAAAACAAAAAGTCTTATGACGTGCTCAGTGCTCTGACATGTTAATACAGGGGAAAAATTGCCTTGCACAAAGGAGATTATGAGGGGCATTTGGCACCATTTTTCTGTTGCCAGGTCTTTATTAAGGGTCTTATTGCAGTTGCAGAGCGGAGCATCATGGTTTGAAGGGTTCTGTGAGCAATATAGTTCAAAAAAAAGCTTTCTCCTGCTGCTCAGCCCTCCTTCAGCAGAAGTTTCTCTCACCTCCAGGAAACCCAGGTCATAGCATGACGTAATTTAGCCCTTGCTGGCAGTCTCAGTATTGCTTAATTAACTTACTCAAATTTATTGTGGTTTCTTGCAGATCCAGCTTAAACGCTGTGTCTTGGCTACTGCAAAGCTGACATGGAGAAATTTTGCAGAAAGACTACATGTATTTATTGCCACTTACATAGTGAAAATATATTGCTTTTGTCTACTGGTATGCACAATAAAGCGAGGAATGACACATTTTTCTTTTTCACTTTGCTTGAATGTCGAGGCTAATTTGTATCTTATTGTGTATTTATTTCTATATATTTATTTCTATATATTGGCAAATAAGATCAATAATTAGGTAGTTTAAAACCCACCTATGCACATGTCCAGTATAACAACAGAGATTACAAGCAGAGGATGACTGCGTAAGACCACTGTACTTGCCTAAACTTCAGTGGTGAAGAATATGTGGAAAAAGAAACCTGAGGTGGGCATGAAGAAGACATTGATCAAAAAATTGACGGATCATTTCAATCATAATTTAGTGTATTAGTGGCGTAGATCTTGGGCATGCTCCACCGGACAGGTGTTGGCCTTGGCTGGCTCCCTGGCCCAGTGAGAGTCCCGAGGGGGGTTACAGTACCCCAAGCTAAGCATGTACAGAAATTTGTACGAAACTCAAAAAGGCGACTCTCCTGGCAAGAGATGACAGATCAGATCTTCGCTACCACAGCACTGGTACACTGAGAGCAAACCCAGAACAAAACGCCATTCGGTAGCGTGCTGGGTTTTGGCTGTACCCTCCCAGATCCAGCTGTATTTTCTGGATCATTGCAAGAAACTGGCATTAATTTTTAATTTTGTTAAAGAGAGTTTGGTCCTGTTTCTCATGCCAAGTAGGCCACAGTCTCAAAGTGATGGGGCTCCAGGGAGCCAAGAGTAACTGAGCTAAGTCAGGAGACTAGCAAAATCTATTATTTTGTAGAGCCTCAAAGGTTGCCTCCAGATACAAGTGAAACATGCATTCATTTAGTTCTTGCTTGCTCTTTCATTGGTGTCACAAGGAGGTAATGCATTTTTATTTACAGCTTTGCAGCCACTGCTGGATTTGTAAAAGGAAGATGATCTTGCATTTCCTGTGTTCTAAGAAAAGAAAGAATTTGAGCTTGGTGAGAAATTCTTTCTTCTTATGAGCATTGCATGTGGAGATATAGCTCTGGGCACATTCCTTCTCAAGTGCACAGCATTTTTATGTAATTAAGCACAGTCGGCTTGTAAGGAAGATCTTAAAGCATGTAACATAAAGAGATCTCTGTCAAACTCTTATTTCAACAAAAAAATCACACCATAGTTTTAAAATGCTTTTACAGAATTATTAACACGTAACAATGTGTTTGGTTTTGAAAATTTTACTGTGTCTCTGAATTGTAAAGTTCTTTAGAGCATTACCAGAAAGTTGTCCCCTGGATTGTTTTCTTTCATTAATGGTTATGACCCTGAGCGAGATTAAGCAGAGTCAGCTAGTTTGTAGCAAGTCCAAGACCCACGGTCATTTATTAAAGCCTTTTATATGTAGGAGATGTATTATCTCATATTAAGATGTAATTTCATCACCCTGTTATGCATATCCGAAAGATGTACCCATTCATTCATTGCTATTCCACTTTCGCAACAACAGCTGACCTGGTTTGTAATTGGTTTACTTCCATTTGTATCAGTCTAATCAACTTCGTTACAAACAGCAGTTAAAAACAAAAATTTAAAAAAAGTGGCCAATCCTTGCTGACTAAAAGGATGTACAGGACATAAAAGGAAGCCAGATCCAGGAAACCGATCCTGAATTGTGCTGCTTAGCTGATATTTAATCAGGGACAGAATCACTGGAGACCACTACACAAATTACTGGATGAACAGGAAGGAAACTTGAATCTTATTCCCAAATTAGGTGTGGACCACCTGGAAGGTCAGCTACACTCCCTTGGGCCTCTATTTCCCTGTAACAGTGCTTTTTGGAAAGTGATTTGAAGCCTTCAGGTGAGAAATACTCTGCGGGTGTTATATATAATAATATTTGAAAGGTCATGGCAGTCAGGTGAAGCCCTTAGTGACTGGAAGAAAGGAAACATTGTGCACATTTTTGAACAGGGTGGAAACAAGGACCCTGGGAACTACCAACCTCTCAGCCTCTCCTCTGTGCCTGGTAAGATCATGGAACAGATCCTCCTAGAAGCTATGCCAAGGCACATAGAGGACAGGGAGGTGATCTGAGACAGCCAGCATGGCTTCACCAAGGGCAAGTCCTGCCTGTCCGACCTAGTGGCTTTCTATGATGGCGTGACTAGATCAGTGGACAAGGGAAGAGCTACAGGTATCATCTATCTGGACTTCTGTAAAGCCTTCGAGATAGACCCCCACAACATACTTCTCTCTAAATTGGAGAGATACAGATTTGATGGGTGGACTGTTCAGTGGATGAGGAATTGGTTGGAAGGTTGCAGCCAAAGGGTAGTGGTCAATGGCTCAATGTTGGAATGGATGCTGGTGACAAGTGGTGTCCTTCAGGGGTCCATACTGGGACTGGTGCTGTTTAATATTTTCATCAATGACTGAGGCAGTGAGATCGAGTGCACCCTCAGCAAGTCTGCAGATGACACCAAGCTGAGTGGTGCAGTTGACACACCAGAAGGATGGGATGCCATCCAGAGGGACCTGGACAAGCTTGAGAAGTGAGCCTGTGTGAACCTCACGACGTCCAACAAAGCCAAGTGCAAAGTCCTGCATCTGGGTCGGTGCAACCCTCACTATCGATGAAAGCTGGGGGATGAGGGGATTGAGAGCAGCCCTGAGGAGAAGGACTTGGGGGTGCTGGTGGATGAAAAGCTCAACATGAGCCGACAGTGTGCACTCGCAGCCCAGAAGGCCAACCGTGTCCTGGGCTGCATCAAAAGTAGCGTGGTCAGCAGGGCGAGGGAGGTGATTCTGCCCCTCTGCTCTGCTCTGGTGAGACCTCACCTGGAGTCCTGCGTCCAGCTCTGGAGCCCTCAGCACATGGACCTGTTGGATTGGGTCCAGAGGAGGGCCACAAAAATGATCCAAGGGCTGGAGCACCTCTCCTACAAGGACAGGCTGAGAGAGTTGGGCTTGTTCGGCCTGGAAAAGAGAAAGCTGTGGGGAGACCTTACTGCGGCCCTTCAGTACTTAAAGGGGGCCTATAGGAAAGATGAGGAAAATCTTTTTAGCCAGGCCTGTTGTGACAGGACAAGGAGCAATGGCTTTAAACTAAGGGAGGGTAGATTTAGACTGGCTATAAGGAAGAAATTTTTTTACCATGAGGGTGGTGAAACCCTGGCGCAGGTTGCCCAGAGGGGTAGTGGAGGCCCCATCCCTGGAAACATCCAAGGCCAGGTTGGATGGAGCTGTGAGCAACCTGGTCTGGTTGCAGACGCCCCTGCTCACTGCAGGGGGCTTGGGCTAGATGACCTCTGAAGGTCCCTTCCAACCCAAACCATTGTATGATTCTGTATATCAGTCATAAAAGTAGGCCTAATGACTACATCTTTTTCCCTTAAAGGTTTCCCATCAGGCCAGCACCACCCATGGAGACTGTTCTGCAGTATTTTGCTGGTGTTTTTGCCCTAGGAATTGTTGGAAGATGGGCTCCAGTTACTGGTTTATCATCATAAGCCTGTGCTGAGATTTGTGCATCCAAATACTGGTGAAAATCCAATCACTGCTGTAAATTTTCTTATTACTTATACTCTGTATGTTGCCAAATAAGCTTTTGCCTCCTGGTTGCTGCAAGGACATTTTTCACAAGACGCTGCTGCCTGTGAGACCAGACGACAGTGCTAATGACCCATGTCCTTGTTCTCTGCTTCCCTTGCTTACGCCTCGTTTCTTCACACTCAATTAAGGAAAGGAATTGAGGTTAATATTCCTGTCCTTGAAATGGAATCTATCCTTGCCCCACAGTGCAATTAATGAAAACAATTTGGATACAGAGCCTTTAATCTCTAGGTCACTGGTTTATTTAGTAGGAGTTGACAATGACTCACGCCATTAATTTGTCGTCTGGGTAGCAAACACAGAATGAATTGGCGACGGAACTGGTGATGTTAGCCTAGATTACATGCATTCACTTTGCAAAACCACTGCCACAACAGAGCACCCCTGCTGCTCTTCGAGGTGAAGAATTGTGGTGGCTACAAGCCTTCTCATTGTGTCTTCCTGTAGCCTGTCTGCAGACACATCAAGGGCACACATGGCCTGTGCTGCTCTTGACACTACTAATTCTAGGGATAATTAGATAAACCTGGCTATTTTGTGTCAAACATTAGCCTTGGTCCAAATAACAGGGCAAGTTATGCTACGCACTCTTACTTTGAAAACTGCAGGTCAATTATACATTTGGCTATTGAATGATTTTAAGGCCCAGAACGTGTTCAGCAGCACAAACACAACGGATGAGTCAAAATGGGTGTAGGTATCATCTCTGGTTTTCCTCTGGCAGATGCTGACAAATGGGGAATTCTTGGGGTATTTGCAAATGCTAAACTTCAGGCATCTGAGAGTAATCTCTCCCAGATCCACCTATGTAGTCTATGGGGATGCTGACTCGCAAGGCCGAGATGCTTGTTCTGGATCATCCACTTCAGGAGCCTAAGTTCAAGCTCACAGCTTGGATCGCTGTGGAGGAACACATCTCTCCCTTGCCGGTGGAGCAAGTGGGAGAAAGTACCTTTGTGAATACTTCTACCACCCCTCCAGTTACCTGCTCCGAGCCTGAGCTCTGACGAAATGCTGAGTATGGGATGAATAGCCATATACTGAGTAGAGACAGCGTCATCCCTCTACAACCCTGATCCTTGTCACAGAGAAGGCTGCGTATCTTCAGGCTCACAGCAACAGGAACTTCTTCCATTCACAGCTGTCCTAGCTACACTGGAGTAGGCTTTCCAGTGCTGACAAGCACACTCAGCTCTTGAAAATAAAGAAAACATTGTAGTTTTCTTTTCCTCGTCTGTTCAGCACAAAAGAAAAAAGATCCCCAGAGTCATGGCTTACTTATAATCATGTTAAAAATTTTTGAACTCTGCTGTGCCTGAAAGAAAGGGGAGCCAGCATTAGTGCATTATCATCACTCACACAGCAACGATTAGGTCTGAGCAGATACCCTGGGGAGCATTAGTCCAAGTAAATACCAGACACTGGATCATAAAGGTTCAGGAGAGCTCAAAGTGCTTAGTGTTCATCATCTGATTCTTAAGGGATTTGTATTTATGCCAAGTTAATAAGTGAACAGCATAGCCTGTGATTCATTGCCACACCGTACAGCAATATTTTTATGCAACTGACTGCAATAACACTGACGGTGCATTCATTTTTTGACTGGCTTGTAGAGGCGGCCACTTTTCTCCTCTTCACACGCTCAGGCTGGACTGCAGGGCAGACAATCGAGTTGATAGCACTGAGATTTGAGAAATCTGTTGTGACGATCTTGCAAAAATCTTCATAATGTAGAGTGCTGCTGTGGTGGCTTGAATACAGATTAATAAATGCCTCACCTGAATGCTTCTGTATTTAAGGCGTATTTTAGAGCTACTGTGCGCGCGTCCATAAAACAGCAGGAGGGACACTGAACCAGAACATAATCAGTCAGCACTTTTAAACTTCTTTTAAGCACTTTTCAAAACATTCAGCTCATTCATCCCGCAAGGAGAAAGGGCTCTTGGGACCTGGCAGTACTGGCTGACAGAGGGTTACTACAGATTATTTTATATTACACTGACAGCATGGACAGCTCTTTCATTTGAACAAGTGATTTAAACCTCAGATTTCTTAAATATTAATTTATTGATTACCTTTTAATTGATTCTAGTATATTATATTTGGGGGGCAGAAATAAGTAGTTCTGAAATGCTGTCTTTTAGTGCAAGAATCCAATTCAAACTAAGAAATCTTAGGCAGCATGTTGCTTATCACTATAAGCCATTTGTAAAAAACTTAGCCATTGAAGCTGCTGCTGTTACATTAGTGAGCCTTTCCTACCCCTGCACATACTGTTACTGATCAAGGACTGTACTGCCTTGGGAGTCCAGTATTCGTTAAAGAGCCTTGCAAAGAGCAGGCAGTCGCATGATACTGTCTGTAGTTGTGATAGCAAAAGGGTCTCAGTCCTCAGACTGACAGAGTTGGAAAACCCAAATTTTTGGGAACACCGCCCGCCCTTCACTGACCAGACAGTTTGAGACATCAGGATTAGATGCCAAGTTGACTGCAAATTCATTTTCCTCCCTGGCATTCTCCCTTAGTTTTCTTGCAAATTTTTGAAATTTCAGCATTTTGTTTGATTTCAGAAAGGGACTTCACAGGTTCTCTTTCTGGGAACCCAAAGCTCTGCCTTCCCCCAGGAACTTCAATAACCAGACAAGAAGTAACATCTCAGGCAGACGCAGACACAGTGCTGCTTAAAAACTTGTGACATAAACACCTGCCGTTAGACTCTGATGTTCTCCCTGCTGATGGTATTCCGAAAATTACTCCTTGCACTGTTAAAAAATTTGCTCCCAAATAAATCAAGTAAAGGCCAAAGTTTTCTAGAGCCATCTTCTTTGTACTTCAATTTTATGACTTTCTTTAGCAACTGTCTAATCTCTGTACATGAGCCTCATTGGCAGAGACTAAATTAGTAGGAGCTGAACAGAATACAGAGAAGTTGAGTGCTTTTAGATTTCATCAGCTAGCTCGTCTACCTCTGAGACTGAACACCAGGGAAGGAAAAAAATGCCCCAAATCTGAGCTTTCAGACAATTAAAACCAAGTTAGATCCTTAATGTTGTTCATTTTCTGTACCTTTCATGATTTGTCACAATAGGATTATATTAAAAAGAGATTGGGTTCTTCATCCAAGGTCCCACTCCTGAAATAGCTCGATAAAAATTTATGGTTTATGAAACAGCAAATTCATCTGCCCCTCCACCTTGCTAAGGTCACTGGCTTGCGGAAAAGAAGTTGCTACTGCTGCTAGCTCTCACATGAGTATACTGGCTCCTTCCACTCTGGAGAGGAATAATGCTCTCAGCTGTAGCTGCTCAAAGCCAGTGAAGGCTGAGGTTCATCCATGTGGTGCAGGTTACATGGTCCTAAACCCACAGAATTAAAGCAGCTGAGATTGAAAACTCAGTTTGACCTGTAGCACTTTTTTTTTTTTTTTGGGG
>Ga0065711_1001325_pt1 | contig 88523 bp, 47 predicted proteins | sample Hoacrofraction12_FD_59098 | JGI IMG/M metagenome (GOLD analysis project Ga0065711, IMG submission 59098) | Hoatzin crop microbial communities from Cojedes, Venezuela - Epithelial fraction 12 v2 (version 2) | ecosystem: Host-associated > Birds > Digestive system > Esophagus > Crop | place... | reverse complement strand
GCGGCGGGGGCTCCGCGCCCCTCTGCGCCCCTCCGCGCCCCTCCGCAGTGTCCCGGCCCGCCCCGGCCGCGCTGCCCCGTCCCGACCTGCGGGGCTGCGCGGGTTTCGTCGGCGGGGCGAGGGGAAGGCGCTGGTGTCCGCAGGCGGTAACGACCCCGCGCGGAGCGGTGCGGAGTCCCAATTTCTATTCGAAATCCCCTGGTGTGTTAGCGGCGTGAACTGGCTCGAGAGTCGGCGTAGGTCTAGATGGCGACAGCGTTTGCCCGCTCGCGTTGGCTCCAGCGAGACGCTCTTATGAGCCTTAATGGTTGTTAGTTACTCGTTGTACAGATCAAAAGCCCAAGAGGCGGCCAGCACCCGGTGAAGAGCTGGTGTTGGCACTCTGGACTTTCAAGTCCTCTTCGATCGCAGTGTGTCGCCGCTTCCTTCTGTGTGGGTGAAACACCTGCACTAGAAATAAACTGGACAATATGGCCCTGTGAAGGCTTTGATTTGACACAGTCATAAACTAGCGAAACAGCTCTTGTTGGCTGACAGCAGCTTGAAGTGAAAAGCACAATAAACCATCACAAATGACAGATGCACATTTTTAAGACTACAACTTGTAGAGAAATAATCACATAAATGTGGTTTTCCCCTGTTTTTTCCCCACGGATGTGCTGAGATATTTTAAGAGCACAGGCTGTGGTACATTTAGATCTACAAAATTATGTCTCCTTCGTGCTTCGTGCTCATTTGCCTGCTTTAAAAGGGTCTCCAAAGCATCGCCAGCTCTGGGCAGATGCCGCATGACCCCACGAGATACATAAACCTTCCGATACGGCTTGTTTTCTCTGTTCTGAACTGTAGTCTGGAGAACATCTGCTTGTGGTTGCAGAGGAACTTCGTTGAGAGTGAGGGAAATGGATGGAGGACGACATCGGAACACAGGGAAACGACCATGCAACAGGCCTGAACCAGCCAAAACTGTGTGGGCTGTGTCAGAGAATTATTGAATTATTCCGGGACACATGGTTTGTTTTATCCTCCTTGCTGCTTCCTGGCTCAACTACTGCAGTTAATTCAAAGCCCTGGTCTAGCCGCCGCCTACTTCTTATGGGCTTCTTGATCTGCTGTATGCATTTATCATCCACTCTGAAATTATCTTTTCCCGCCAGTTCTTTTAACAGGGTTCTCCTCAGTGGTTTGTTTTGCTTTTAAATTAGTATGGAGCTTTTGGTCCTAAATTCTTAAATGTAAATTTTTCTTTAGAAGCTGCGGAATCTTACATGCTAATAACAATGTAAGTTTTAAATTAGAATAATATTGATTTCAAAAATTCCACTCCTATTTGTAGTACATAATATATATGATACCCTAAATAAATTACCTCTCTGAAGGGTTCCCATATGCTGGGATCTGATTTTGTCTACATTTTTTTGCTACAATAACCGTTAGTAATTAGGAAAACCCTTTGCTCATAAATGCTCATGTAAGGTGAAACAGTTGGAACTCGGAGGGCTGATGCTAAAAAAAGAAATATAAATTGTAAGGGACTTCTTGAGATCATCCAGTTCAACCTCTAGCAGTGGCAGGAAGCAAACCACATTTTTCCATGACCATCTCACTTAAAGAAGTCTGGATTACTACGTATTCGTGTCCTAATCCCCCATCTGCCTCTCTTCCCATCTGTTTCCCTTACAACCACTTCCCCATCTCCCACAACCTCTGCACCTCCTCTCTGGCTGTTGCAGCTCGGTTCCCGCTGAGATCCCCCAGCCTCTGCCCTGCTTCTGCCACTCAGCTTCCCGTCTGCCGCTTACACCGGCTCTCTTCTTTGTTCCCTTCAGCAATACTCCCCTTTCTGAGCAAAAGCGGCACGTACAGGAGTATTTCTATTCTGAGACAGGACAAGGAGTAATGGTTTTAAACTAAGAGAGGGTAGACTTAGACTGGATACAAGCAAGAAATTTTTTACCATGAGGGTGGTGAAACACTGGTGCAGGTTGCCCAGAGAGGTGGTTGATGCCCCATCCCTGGCAACATTCAAGGCCAGGTTGAACGGGGCTCTGAGCAACCTGATCTAGCGGAAGATGTCCCTGCTTACTGCAGGAGGGTTGGGCTAGATGAACTCTAAAGGTGCCTTCCAACCCAAAGCATTCTACGATTCTATGATTCTGTGATTCTGTGATTCTATGATTCTATTCTACTCATAGCCAGAGCTATGTGTGTGCACAGAAGCCTGTTGACTGCTAGGAAGGGAAGGACAATTGAATTGCTTTGCAAGCCATGTGCTTCACAAACCTGCGAAGGGGCACGATATGTGGAAATACCTTGCTGATCTACCAGAACTTATAGAAATTTGCCAAACGTTTCTAAAGTCTGTAAGTCTAATTCACTGGTGCTTCAGAGCCCTATATGCCTGAAGGCCATTCACCCCATGACAGAACAGCCAAGTGAATGTCATGCAGAGACAATGAACCAGAATCCAAGCCAAGGTCATATGCCAAGCCTGAGTAATCAAAATTTGCTGTAAATCAGGGAAGATAAATTAGACTTACTGCATATCTTACTTTCCCTGGTCAAGGTGGGGCTATCTGTGGCTATTCATACTAAAAAGCCCACATTTTTCTGTTTTAAAAAGAAGACAATAAACTGTTATTGAAAGAAAACAAGAAGGAAATGTGTCCAAGCCAAGTGATATTTCCTGACTGGACCTTCAATAATTTGCTGTTCAATGACGATTAATGTGAGCTTGACACAGTCAGTTACAGATACAGATATTTTGTTTCACTGTTAGATAAGGAACAATACTCTTATTGTGCAGAATCTGTGTGAATAAGCAGATCACTCGACAGATAATATGCTTCAGAGATAGATCAACTATCTCTTTAAAAAGCAAGTGGCTAACACTCTCCCTATAACCAAGTCTGACATCTTATTCACCAGACCCAAGTACATACTAAGTTATCTTCTCCCAAAAAAGTCACAATCTTTGAAAGCTTCCTTCACATTATTTTCCTTCTGCTGGGACTTCTGATGCCCGACAGAGACTTGAAAAAGTCAACGCACCACAGCAGACTGCATCATCCCACCCATACACATGGGCCCTGCCACCAATGGAGGCATCATCCTGTTAACTTAAAAAACTGAGTGGGATAAACCCGTCATCCAAACAGAAAAATCTCCCGTATTCTCTAAATCATGTTATCCCTTCAGCTATGAGATTCATCATGTTTGGAGACCAAGCACAAATTCTATACTTCCAATGCGACAAATGTGCTTTCAGTCCACATCGGTGCTTGGCTGCAGGGTGGTGCCCATCAGCCCCGGGAACTGGGGACGTGCAGAGTCTTTGCGCTGGTGTTACGGGTTTGCGTGGCAAGGTTTTAGTAGTGGGGGGGCTATAGGGGTGGCTTCTGTGAGAAGCTGCAAGAAACTTTTCCCATGTCTGATAAAGCCAGTTCCAGCCAGCTCTAAGACAGACCCGCCGCTGGCCAAGGCCAAGCCAATCGGTGACAGTGGTAGTGCCTCTGGAATAACTCATTAAAGAAGGGAAAAAACCAACTGTGGTGAAACAGCAGTTGAGAGAGAGAAGTGAGAGAATGTGAAAGAAACAACTCTGCAGACACCAAGGTCAGTGAAGAAGGAGGGGAAAGAGGTGCTCGAGATGGTGGAGCAGAGACTCTTGCCTTGTAGCTTGTGCTGAAGACCATGGTGAGGCAGGCTGTGCCCCTGCAGCCCATGGAGCTCCATGGTGGAGCAGATCTCCACCTGTAGCCCATGGAATGGATGCCACGCTGGAGCAGGTGGATGCCTGAAGGAAGCTGTGACCCCGTAGGAAGCCCGTGCTGGAGCTGGGTCCTGCCAGGGCCTGCGGACCTGTGGAGAGAGGGACAAGGAGAGGCAGAGACAATGTGTGACCACAATCCCCATTCCCCGTCCCCCTGTGCTGCTTGGGGGGAGGAGGTAGAGAAACGGGAGTGAAGTTGAGCCCGGGAAGAAGGAAGGAGTAGGGGGAAGGTGTTTTAAGATCTGATTTTATTTCTCACAATCCTCCTCTGATTTGATTGGTGATGAATTAAACTTCCTTTTCTCCCCAAGTTCAGGCTCTTTTGTCCGTGACAGCAATTGGTGAGTGATCTCTCCCTGTCCTTATCTCGACCCTCGAGTCTTTCATCATATTTCCTCTCCCCTGTCCAGCTGACGAGGGGGAGTGATAGAGCAGCTTTGGTGGGTACCTGGCATTTATCCAGGCCAAGACAAAACAACTGGAGAAGCTGGAACCGCGTCAGCACTAGGTGTTGTCATCAAGGTTTGTGTGTGTTGGCTGTGACAAACTCTTCTGAGGAAAGGACCCAGGCTGTTTCCAGAGATCATGTGCCTGCAGAGCCTTGGAGCGAGCGTAAAGGTCACTGCTGCTCAGTGAGTAGCTGTGAATTGCTACATGCTCACTTACCAGTCACACCTTCAGTGCGGGGCAATACCCTGATAGAACCACAGTATCGCAGTTCTCCACTCACAGCTCTGCATGCTGCCAGGGTTACTGGGAACTGATGGTGTGATGCTGCAGCACCTGCAAACCCGGCTTGTGCCTCGGGAGGCCTGACCTAGCCCAGCCACCCCATGCCTCTTTGCTCTGCCTTCACTCCCTCCTCCTCGGCCGCTGGCAGCACAGCTTATGTGAGTCACCGTGGAAGGGCTTCAGGCAGGTCATGTTCATGTCTGCACTCCCCAGCAAAACAGTGGTGCCCAAGCCCAGCAGTCGCACTGCGGGGTCTGCCTTCAGGGAAGGGGTCCTCGCAGTCATGGTCACTGTACACTGCAACATCTCTGTATGAGGTGCAGACAAACCTTACACCCTCGATAAGGTCAGGCTGGTAGTGAATGGGGAGCTAGAGAAGAAAAGAGAGATGCTTCTGCTCCCATACATAGTCCTCCGAGATTCCCACCTGCCTCTTGTCCAGAGGTGTAATATTATTGCTGGTCTCAGCTTTTTTTTTCATTTTAGCATCTATAGCCTGAAAATACACACGTCCGTTGCTAATTTAGACCTGGCAGGCTGAATTCACAAATGACTGGGACAGCAATTAAAGTGCATCCAGTAATGACATGCTGGCAGACAGACCTCATGAAAGAGTAATGGTTCCAAAGCTACCCCCTTATATTATCTTTAGAATAGCTTGACAACACGGTATACGAACCCACACTCTCCATGTGCATGCATATGTCAAAAAAGGAGAAGTAGGACCTGGAAGGCAAGGAAAGAGCAGGCCTCTCACAATCTTTTCCATCCCCACCAAAAATCCAGAAGAAAGTTAGTGTAGTCTCCAAGTAAGTTTCCCTGGAGCCCATAACTCCAGAGACAGTCACAGAAGATATTGCTGAGCAGATCTCCTGGCAGTCTACGTCTATTAGTGATGCGCTGCCGGAAAGCCAAGGCCGAGGAATAACGGGCTCAGACTGGCCTCGGAGTCTGCTGCTCCCTGTGGTCGCAAATCCGGAGATGGTACCCTGGACTTACCAACCCTGTGGCTCCAAAGCCAGCGACAGTATCCTGGGCTTACCAGTATTTATCTGAGCGTTTGAGATCTGCTCGTATTTTGGGGGATGCTGGAAGTAGATCCAAAAAAAACCAACCTTCAAGGTGCAAGAAACTCCCCAGCAAGAAGGCAATCTGTCCCTTCATAAAGGTTCATTTTAACGTCAAATTGTTACAGGTTACCTCGAACTAACAGGTTTTATATCACTTCCAACATTTTTGAATGGGTTGGCTGATAAACATAAAATTCTTCCTTGAATCTTACTAGGTCTTCCTAAATCAGCATTGCATGTTACCTGTTTCCTGAGCCACCTTCTTATTTCCCCTCCTTAGTGATCCCTTCCTCTCTTTCGAACACATGGGGTTTTGTTTTTTTTGGCTGGGCCTGGCACTGAAGTGTTTGAACCTGCTGAAACCTTTTAGCACCGTTGTCACGGAGAGTGACTTTGGAAACCTTACCCTTGTTACATCCCTGCAGCTGTGATATTTGCACACAGTTGCATAACGCAGGGTGGCTGTGGTTTAAAATGTGTGTAGCTGCGGGCAGGATGCCAAAGTCTACAGGGTTTAGGCTGTCCCAAACTAATTGAAATCTCTGCTAAACTGGCGAGCTATCAAAGGAGCTGGGGTTTGACATCTCAGCAACCTTGTAATAGCACAGACCTAAATCATGCGAAAGTCAAGGCCGATGGGGATGAAAGGGAGAGGTTTATGTTGCTTGGGGACGTTTTTTGTGGCTTTATGCCTTTCCCACAGGTAGTTTCTTATTGTGCTAATAATTATTTACTTGAAAACTTACTTTGGCTCTTGTCTTTTGAGATGTCTGAGAGGTTCAACAGCTACAAAAATATCCAGTGGACCACCAGTGAAAATGGGGTCAGCGTCGAGCTTGAGCATCTGCCATCTTCCCTACTCACCTGAGCAGAGAGGAGTATCCCCTAGCACGTCGTGGGCAGCAGCAAACATGCCTTGGGATTCATCACAGAGATTAGGGCGAGGCACCCGCCGCCCCAGCCCAGTTCAGGTGCTGGTACAGCCAGGGGCTTTTTTCTTCAGGAGAAGCAAGCAGGGGATGTGTGGTCGGATGCTGCCCCAGAGGACCCGGGTGATGCCAGGACTCCATAAACACCAGCAGCTCCGAAGGAAGAGTCCCAGCTCCTCCAAAGCGCGGTGGCTAACCCTGACCCCAGCAGTGGAGCCGGGCAATCTGTCACTCCCTCTGCCTTCCCTGGCCTGTCCCAGGAGGCAGGGCAGCTGCCCGGCAGGCTGCGAGTGCTTGTCGGCTGCAGTGCCTGCGGTATGCCAAAGATTCCCCAGATGAAGTGTAAAGGAGCTCACAAACACAGCTGTAAAATTTAGTGCTACAGTGCCATAAGTATCTGTTTTTAATAGTGCACACAATATTAAGTTTCCCTCTTGAATGAACAACTTATTTACAGCCTCAACACCAAGTTAATGACTTCTTCTGTCTAGAAATTAGACATATTTTTATAGTTTCAATATGCTTGTGGCAAATGCTTTCAACCCTTATTATTGCTGAAAAATTCAATTATCTTGTGATTCAGAATTTTCCTGCCCCTTAGCTAGTGAAGGACAACAGGCAGGACCATCAAGTCCTTGAAGTTCTCATTTGTGTAAATATGAATCTGTTTTGTTTCCTAAGTAACCTCAGCAGTTGCAGTAGGACTTCTGACTTACTCCGTCCCATCGCTCCGCCCCAGCTTGGCACTTTCGTGTGTGAGAGCCTGACAGGTGCTCCATTACTGTTGCTGAATTTTTTTATATCTATGACTGTTTCTACAGAAGTGATTAGGAAAAACGTCTGGATAATGAAATTTGGCTGTAAGCTATATATGATTACTCAGAATTGCTTTCCAGTGTCAGACCTCCCGTTATCTGTGTTTTGGTGGAACATACACCTTTTTCAGCTGCAAGGGTCCCAAGAGGATCCGTGCACTCATGGACAAACATCACGATGATATACAACAGGCCTGGCCCAACACTAAAATAAGAAGGGAAAATTAGCCTGTTTTCTGGAAATGGCTATTGCTATCTTCAGCTCACCTTGTGTTTTCCAAGGCTTGTTACACTTCTTTAATATCTGTTGGAGCAAAGGGGAGGAAAGTGATAGTGGCTTTCTGTTTTTATTATGAGAAAGCTGACTTGGTTATCATGTGAATCCGGTATCTCTCTGCACTTCTTGTCTGTCTAACCCTCTGGCTGTCCAGGATATCACAGTATGCTGGCCAATAATCTAGGTGATTCAATAGGAAAGATTTGCAGACTGACCTGGTGACAGCTGGCCTGCGTTTTGAAGTACAGCTTAATGGACACATGTGATTAAAAGCTTTCATGATTGTGAAGGAAGTTTGAGTGTGTGGTTCAGGTGCAAAAATATATGAAAAAGAACTCAATATATTTTGTTTTATTGTAGCTGTCACAAATTTTATGATTTTGAAGAAATGAGGTATTATTTTTATTTTTACATTTGAGATTGAAAATTCTGTCATTAGCAATGCCAACAATAATGTCTCCATTGAGGTTCACCTTCTGGTAAATGCAGAAATTAATAGGGAAAAATATACTGATAGAACCAAAACAAAAATATAAACTGGATTTGAAGGACAGAGACTAAAGCATTTTCACTTACCTTTACCAATAAAGACGACTTTTATTGTTACAGAAACTGGCAATGGCAAAAACAAATGCAGCACAGTTAGAAGGGAAGCCTAAATACAAAATGTTAAGCCAATCAATCACGTGTATTCAAAATGGAGAGGAGCATATTCTCAGACTCAGTTATAAAAAAAGCCCAGAGCTTGCAAATATTCCTTATGGTCTCTAAATTCATCTGGGACTACTTTCAAGGTATAAATGACACTATCTGTACAGAATAAATAAAGCAGAAAAATAAATGTCTGCTGAATCAAACTATATTGGACTATATGTACATCACATAAACTTAGCAGTGCATGTCTACTGGACCAGATCCCTACAGTAGTACTGGAGGACAAAGTTTCATTGTATTATTTGTGGCTACAGAGCGGCTGTATATTAGCATTAAATTTACCCGCCTCACAAAAATAAGCAAACTGGTTTTAAAATAAATAATCAGATGTAAAACTGCTCCCTAGCCGCGGAATCTGTGAGTTTCAGAAAGTGGCCAGGAGCTATGGAAACGACTTTTTTTATAGAAGTAATCTTTAAGACACTTAAAGCTGTGTGCTGAGGTGGTGTGTTACAAGGTAGACTGCTTTACAGTAAGAGTCATGAGACCACTTACGCGCGTCTGAGTGTGAGAGTTGGTGCGAAATCCCGAATCTGCTGTGTTACAGGAATACAACTCCACCTATTCAAATCAGGGGTCTCCACCTTCCCAGCACAAAACTTTCCTTCCTTTAGTACTCTGTCACTGTATTAGGATCAACTGAAAAAGAGGACATGGCTGTTTAAGCGCACCATGTAACTTCAGCCATACAGGCACAGGGGATGGAAGGTAAAAGCGTACGTAGGACACATTTCTGTGAAAATACTGATTTGGTGAAATTTGTATGTTGGCGAACAAAACAAGGGAGAAGAAGGAAGAAACAGATCTTGTAAGAGGACACAGAAAACTGAAATGCATTCCCACATAACTTTAATTCTCGTCTTCTGGCAACTTGTGCTTCTAGCAGATTTTACTCACACAGTGGACCCCAGTTGTGAACACAAGAGTCTTAGCTCAGGAGAGGCATGCTGAGTCCAGTGGTTTGCTGAGATGTGGAGGTCGTTGTAAGTTGGCTGTACAACATTCTCTGACCTTCAGTGGAAACAGACTGTGCAACTTGCCCCTGCTGTTCGCTGGCAAGATAGTCTGTAACCCTTGTGAAAGTGGCTGCAGCACAGAGGCACATTGGCTCACTAGCAAAGCCTTCACCACTTGTCCACCAAAATAAAGCTGATGGAGGCCACAGCTTCTCCAGCTGAGAACTGAGCACTGTTCGGCAGGCTAAGGGGGTGTGTGAAGACTGGAACAATGAGCTCCATCAACTGTTCACAGGCAGCGGAACGGGGAGATGGAAAGCGTGGAACCCCACGAGAAGTTAAGCATAATGATGGAGGTGGAAAAGAAAGGCTGAAAGAGTTATGAAGGAATAGTCAATGTAAGGCAGGAAAAGTAAAAGGCTGGGGATACTTTTGTAATGGAACGGGAATTATTTGTTTGCAGGACTCCTCAAGATGAGCCAGGAGAGCCCATGAATTGCTAGCATGCAGTCATGTACATACAGAGCAGTGTGTGCATCCCAGTAAAGCATGAGCAAATTTCAAGAACTTTGGGCTTGGGTTTGTCATTTTCTGGCCATTTGGAAGCCCTTTTTGGGGATCTTTTCAAATAAAAATGTGTACAGCTGGTGGGAGGAGTCTAGATATGACGAAAAATACCCAGGTAGCTGGTCCACGTGTTGGAACTGTGTGCGAGACATTAATACCAAACAGCATTATCTACATTCTTGACTAGTAGGCTATAAAATGTTTATGGGTCCAGGAAGTAGGTCCATAAATAGCAATTGAATATGTGGCCGTGACAGGGCATTTGCTCAGACGCTTTCACAAGAGCTGTTTCTAAATCTGTCAACAATAACCTGGAAATATACTGAGCGCTTCTGCTAGGTATCTGCTTTTCTTTCAAAAGTAATAAGACAGCATGCATGAACAAGCCAGGATTGGACCTCAGACTTCTGTCTATTGAGCATAGCTTGCACTGCCATTAATATCGTTGTGTAGTGAGAAAAAACTTGCAAATATTCCATCTGAAACTGAAAAAAAGTAAGGCTAGGTCCCTCAGTATTACTTGGTGAAAGATTTTGAGACACAAATAGGGAAAAATCTATCAGTTTTGTGTCATAGCATTTTTACCAGAGTGCTTGTAAATGAAGCCTTGATTTTTCTTTCATTTTATATTGAAGTGAGCTGCCACTTGGACATTAGCCATACTTTTCACTTCAGCAACTCGTCTGTGACTGAATAACTGTCAAAACCTTAAACATGCCAAAGCACTTTTCTCCCCATCAGGTTTCCTCAGCCAGATCTTATATGCCCTGTGTAGAAAGCCTTTGCCCAGCACAGGCAGCGGCAACCTTGAACCAGGCAACAAATAGTCAGTGTGGTGGTTTCGCTTACAAACATCCCAGAAAACCAGTGGCCAGGACGATGGAAAGGGGCAGGATCCTCCCAACTTCCGCAAGCCCCAGAAGCAGGCAGAGCCCTGGTTATGGTGGAGAGAGCGAGGCCAGGTCTTCCATTCTCAAACGAAAGAAACTGAAGAAAGCCCACAGCAGGGAGCACCTCTTCAGGACAAGACAAGTCTTGCTAGATGTGCAAGTGCTGCCCTTAGCTGGCGTACAGTCCTCAGTTACTTTGCCTGGGATGTGCTAACTGTACTGGTTCTCTCCCAGCAGCTGTAGTGCTGTGGTGGTGGTTCTGTTCTTCGAGCATTGATACCTTACAGGCAGGTCAGTGCACCTGAATTGTCCTGCCCACAGTCAAAATACAGCTTTTCCTGGAGGGTATCAGCCCAAACTAGAAACAACTGTGAACTTGGGGGGCAAATAATGACTAAATGGTTGATATTCCGTCCCTTAGACCCTAGGAAAAAACTCGGTTACCTGGGTTTGAGCAGCACTGCAGGCGGTGTGCTCAATGCAAAGCACAGTAATTGCCTTGCACAAACTGTGTGGTGTTGTCGAGACAGCCTCCACTCCAGACTGGCTCCTGTGGAGCCACAGATCACTCATTAAAATGACTTGCATCTCTACTGAATTTTAATTAAGAAAAGTGTGAGGAACAGGTGTTAACTTGTTTTATAAACTCGTTATAGTCCCTAGGGACTTGGTAGGCACAGTTAGATATCGTTACGGATCATTTAGAAGTTCCTGATTTTGACCTTTTTGGTCTCATTTAGAGACTTGTATTTAGCAGGCATTTATTCTTATTAATTTAAGGATATTGCTTTGAAGCCAGGCATTCAAACTCCAGGAGCTGCAGGACAAGCCTGTTAACAGGCCTTCAGTGGGGAAAGACGCTGTTTCTGTCTGCAGCTAACTCGTGGAGAGATTGTCAGCTCCATCCTGCCTCCAGCTCATCATTTGCCTTTCCCCTCTCTGTCTTCAGGGGTACTACTGTGCACCTACTGGCAGAGCTGCTGTCTAACAGCTGCCCAACCCAAATCACCTGAAATTGCCTGGGTTAGTTTACATGCTTTAATTGACAGAGATCTCTTCTAGCTTGTATTGTTTTGAGTGAACTGGGTTAGAGAGCAAATACATGAACAGCTATAAACCACAAAGTAACAGGGCAGTAATGCCAGAGGTGTGTTTGTGTGCGTGACACAGGGATAGATGCTCAGAGCAGTAAATTCTTCATAGAGCCAAAATGGGGTATGTGACCAAGGTGTTTGGCTCAGGCTTTCAACACCTATTAGATGCTTTTACTGCATAATAAAGTCAGCAGCCCCTAAATTACTTAGGCTTACCACACTGTTCTAGGGCAGGCAGAAGTGCTAGAAGTTGGAGCTCTCAGATACAAATCAGGTACCTATATCTGATCTGGTTTCTAAACCTGAAAAAGAACCTCTGTTATTTTCTGGAGTTAAGTGCGTGTCAACTTGGCTTTCTCGTGGAAAGAGAGACATCCACCCAGCCCCCTTGTAAGTCAGTAGACAGAGTTTTGTTCTTCATTTTTCCAAATGAAGGGTTTTGAACCTGCATATCCCATACCACCATCCGACGTTCTACTCACCAGGTCACCTGCAGGGTGGGTTTCCCTCTGATCCAGCACACTGTTAAATGATCAAGCAGCTCCAGGAGCAGAAGTTGAGAATGTGCCACCCTAGGCTATGCTGGGGAGCATGTCCTGGTGGTGGTGGGCTTGTGATCAAGTTCCTGGTCTAAATGAGCAGAGTAGGGATGTGAAAACATATTCTACCTGTACGATGAATCCCACAGCCACTCCTCTGCTGAGCTGACATTCATCTCAAAGTTTTAGCCACCTATCAGGAGATTCTGAGAGTTGCTTTAGGTTCCCTGTACAGTAAGCAATATTGTAGAAGTAATAGACACCTCTAGAGAATAATTCATATCTCGGTCTTTCTGTGATGAGCACAAAGAAGCCTAGTGTGACCACACTCGTAGTTAAAACGCTTCAGTTATATATCTAGAGTTAAGGAGGAATTCAGGTTCTGGTGCCTGAAAACAGGCAGTCTCTAGAAGTTGTCATCCTTGTCTTCCAGGTTGAACTTGACCCAACAGGCGTGCTTTGAGTACGTCTGCAGGCTCTGTTGTATGCGTTTCGTAGCTGAAGGTGTGCTATTTTGATAGCTCCACTAGGCCTTCAGCACTGGAGCGTTCTAGAAACCGAGGAGCCATGCCGACAGCCAATGTTACGGGGTTACTAGACCCTGACTCCTTGTTACTGCACAGAAATGACGCAAAGTGGAATTTAAAGACCAGTAATGGGTGGAGCTGTAAGACGTGTTATGATTTAACCTTTTGCCATCAGCAGTAAATCCCCTTGCATGTATGTGTTTTATAAAAACTGGTCAGAACACAGTGCACAAAGGATGTTGAAACAGGATTTTACAGTAGCTAATAGATACCTTTTGCTGTAAAGAGAGCTCGACAAAGGCCCTGAGATGAAAATATCCTTATCAGTCCACACAAACCATGTTCAAATTGTAATTGTTCTAGTAAAAACTTTAGTAAGAGACAATATCACATTATTATATATGACAATGTGCCTCTGATTCTTTATTTTAAAGGAAGCCAGCTGTGGGCTAGATCATGCTGGGTGCTGCATTGTCTAATGACTTGCAAGGTCAGGTTTTCAAGGTTTAAAGTATTTTCTGTCCAATTAGGATAAAAAGGGATCAGCAGGTTTCTTCGAATACGTTGGAGGCATTGAAGCTATTATAACTGAAGCCACTGATGATTAACTGTAAATATACAGTATCTTCAGAGCTGGCATGTGGAAGTAGAGGAAAAAAACCCTGCAGAAACAATAAAACTTATCTGATCTATAGGACAATTTGACTACCATCTGGGGAGGCTGCACAGTCATTATCAGGCAGAGCAGAAAGATTACTTTGAGATCCTTAATCCCAGAGAATCATAACAGAAATATGGAAGTTGATAATGACAAATACAAACGAAAAGATAAAAGACATTTTCAGATCATGGCAAGTGAGAATCGCCACAAAATACAGAGCTGGTCTTCAAACCCTGGCAATATTCCATAGAATTTGTTGACTTTAAAGTGCTCCTGACAAATTTTATTTCACCTGCTTAATCTGTAGCGAGCTCTTCATAACTGCCCTGACTTTGCCAAAAGGCATCTGAGGCATTTTGATTCCTCACTCAAGGATTTTAAGGATTTTACTTCCGCAGAGTCTCGCTGGCATCCTGCGAGCAACATCGGGGCAGGCGGTGCTGGCGGACACTGTGCCAGGCACTGGCTGCTTCAACTGCACTGCCTCTCACTGTTCAAGACACATAAAAAATCACAATAAATATTGAAAATACCATCTGCCATGGGAAATATGTCCCCATTATGAGGTGTATGAGGAAAAGGCTTACCGCAGCGACTGTGCGAATACAGCTCATCTCACTCTATTAGACAGGAGCTTGCAGAGAAGACCCCTATCTTTGTTTCATGCAAGCAAGCAGTGGGAAGAAAGTGTGTTGAAAGATGAGAAAAGACCCTGTTATCTGAGATTCAGCTCAAAGGATCTGATTTCTGCTTCTCATTAGAGCAGTTCAGTTCTAGAGGAAATCAAGGAGATTGTGAGTAGGTGCTGTGTTTCACAAAGACCTCAGTTCAGACTTCGTTTAAATATACACTTTATCTTCAGTTCAGGGTAACAACATGGTGTACCTTGCCAAGGCTGCTGGACATGCTTCAGGGATGCTGGGAGGGGCTGCCCACAGCCGCCGGGGAGCTGGCCAAGCAGCCAGAAGAATGAACCTAGAAAAGGGAGAGTCCATCGCAACAGAAACTGGTGCTGCAAGAGTCGCTGTTGTGACCCTAAGGGCCCATCTTGTCCGTTCAAGTTAATGACTTGAGTAGTTTTCTAGGACACTTGGCTCTAGGTACTGGCCTAGACTGACACATGTAACACTTTTTACTACCACCAAACCACGTGCGAGTAAGGCTAAAATGCATAGCATTTTTTTACTGTGTAGTCAGTGCTTTTCTGTTCAATGGATAGTGTGAAGGTACCAGCAAATACTGCAAGATATGTGCCTGCAGTACAGCAGGTGATACCTAAGTATGGTATTAATACCTAGGTAAGCCTGCATTGTACACCGACTCTTCTGGTGTTTTGAAGATTTACACAGGTAAAGATGGCAGTGCAGTTTGAAAGATGGTGTTTGGCTTGGCACAGGCAAGCTGCATGAAGAGCTAAGTGCCAGTGCACACTAAGTACTTAATGACGACACAGCTGTTTTATATTCATCAGAGAAAATCACTGCCCTACAGAAAAGTGTGCGCTACTCCTCCTGCACTCAGTAGATATTTTGCTGCTGGAATTGTCAAAGACATTAAGACAGTGACATTGATATTTTGAAGATTCAGCCTGAATTTGCAACACTCATCTCTCAGTTTTCCAAGAGTTGGTCCTAAGAAGAAACAGAAACTTCTTAGGCCACGTGAAAGAAAGGCTGGTGTGGAATAGAGGAGGTACAAATAGCCATAATAGCGAGGTAAAACAAGCCAGATGCAAGGCTAGCAGGGAAACAAAAGGGTGAGATTAGATTTTTCATGTAAGCCTACAGAGGCTTGTTGAGCAGTTTGACTCTATGCCAAATAGCTCGCTGCACTTCTAAAAAAATTCTTTACTGTAAAAAAGTAATCTGAAAGATCCCTGGACTGCAGTCAACTTCATATCACACATACCTGCTTCTTCAAGGCATTGTATTTGGCTCAGCATAGCAACAGAAGCATAACTATTAGTTGTTCTTTCAACCTTAAGGTAGTTGGATGCCCCACTACCCCACCCACTAAGCAAATAAATTGACTTTGATGTCCCTGTGTCACAGAAGAGAAAAATAAAGGCCTTATATTCAGTGGTGTGAAAGAGCTTGTTCTAAAGATTAACATTTTCAAATGAATACTAAGCATAAAAATAGTATTTGTAGTTCATTCTTTCAGCCCCTTGTCAAATAAGGCTATTTGATATATAGCATCTCTGACGACAGAGCTGACTTGTCAAGGCATTTCCCTACAAACAGGGAAGAATTTTTTGTTATATCCATTTATTCCAAAGATACTCACTGAAAGGAATTTGGTCATATTTACCATCTACCTTGCAAGGCTGGAAAAGAAGTCACTGTGCAACATCTAAGGAGTTGTAGAAGAGACGAGGAGTTATAACTCATTGGACGTTGGTACATTACACCGCACCTTCAGCTGAAGTGTGAAGGGATGCAGTAATTGCTGAGATTACTGCTTTGTATATCAGGGTATATATTTTTTGCAGCACAGTTTCAGTCTCTCTACCTGTAGCTTGAAGTATACCCTGGTTCCACTCTAAACTCCACGTGCTGCTGGGCAGATGCTGAGCAAGAAACACCACATATCGGTGTACTTGTTGCCCAGCCTGATTATTTCATCCCTATCACCAATTTCAGGGCCATCCATGTCTGTATTGGGAGGTGGAATTCAACTGGAGCTGAACCTTGACAATTAGGTCCTTTGCTATTTTAATGGTAACTAATGGGACTAAGGTAAACATAAGGGGAAACAAATCATAGAATCATAGAATCATAGAATGGTTTGGGTTGGAAGGGACCTTAAAGATCATCTGGTTCCAACCACCCTGCCATGGGCAGGGACACCTTCCACTAGACCAGGTTGCTCAGAGCTCCATCCATCCTGACCTTGAACACTTCCAGGGAGGGGGCATCTAAATCTGCCCTCTTTTAGTTTAAAGCCATTTCTCCTTGTCCTATTACTACAGACCCTTGTGATAAGTCCCTCTCCATCCTTGCTGTAGGCCCCCTTCAGGTACTGGAAGGCTGCTATAAGGTCACCCTGGAGCCTAGGAACACTTTAATGCTTATTCAGGCAATATGTGACAATTCATAAGTAAAACATTGATAGCAACACATGTGCTCTGGCTGGAATTCAAACATAATAATTCTTTTATTGTCTTAATTTTAAATTTTCATGTGCATGAGTGAGCGATGCTTCCATGTGAATCTCAACTATCTGCTTCTACATACCTATAGATACTAGATATATTTTAAAGTTAAATAATGAAAAATGTACCTTGGTACCTGTTTTAGTCTGCATTTCCTTTGTTTATTCCTAAGATTACATGGATGATATATAGTGTTGGAAAAGAACTTATTCAAAGGACTTGTTTAAATAAAGAACAATTTGTAAATTGTACCAAATGACTTCGTACAGAAATACGTATGTACATAGACATGTAAAAAAAACAAAACACACAGGAAAATCTCAACTTGATACATTTGAAAAATATTAAGATTTGGAAAACATTAAGACATCTGGGTGTACAGCACATGTAAACCACTTCGTGGTGAAACCAGAAGTGAGGAAATGCACATTCACTGATATCAGCCACAATATCAGAAAGTCAGCTCTTTCCTTTTTGTCATTAAAGCTGATGCTTCGGCAATAAGCTTTGCTTAAAAAAACCCCCAAACATAAAAACCCAGTTCATGCTTTAAAAACACTTGTGTACAGAACAATAACAGTAACAACATGTGGATTATAATGAGCTACAAAAAAAAATCTTAACAGAAACAGAATTGTCATACACCTATTATTGATCGTCTTAATACCCGAGACTTCTGGCTGCATTTTGCATGTAGCGATGTTAATGACATGATATTAAATCTCACAACTTTTATGTTGTGCAGCCCATGAGTTCCAGACCCAAAATGATATATTACATAATTTGTATACAGTTGTATTTCTTAGATAATCATATTGCTCAAAAACAAATGCTGACATTTTCAATATTTATGCATAGTTCCTGACCTGTCTTTCATGTAAAGCTCCTTGCCAGGGAAAACCTTACATAGGAATTCAGGGACATTTACTGTAAGCAGAGCAGCAGCATATTACAGAGAAACAGAAATATTCACACTGTCTTACTAAATGTAATGCCATTTGTCTAAATTAGGAGCTTTGTCAATATAGTGGAAAGTGTCCTGAATTAGATATGCCAGATCCTCTTTCTGAGGATCCTCCGACCATCTAGGGAAACCAAACTCTGTATTGCGTGATGATTTCCCATCATATTTACATGTATCTTATCTGAAGGAGCAAGAATTCACAATACTTTAGCTGGGGGTACAGACTGTGTTGAGTTTAAGGATCTTTGACAAATCCTAAAAGTGGTGTCACGCATTTCTAGTCCTACTTCACTATAGGGCAGCCCCTTGGTGTGCTACTAAGTCCAATAAGATGGTGATTAGGTCTGTGTTGTAATTTTTTCTTCCCTAACATTTCCTGAAGCTTCCTTTCCCAAAGGCAGCAGAAGCTAGTAGAGGATTACATCTAAAATAGTGAAGGGGGAAGCACACCACAGAGCTTGGCAGATCCTTTGTTAGACTCGTACTTACCTGGTTTTGACTCCCTTCTCTAATGCATAGTGGGAGAGACTGGTGCCCTGATTGCCAGCTTTGTGACTGGATTAATAAAAATCCATAACTGGATAATTTTTAGGGAGAACAGTCTCAGGGGGCTTTGCTGTCTGTTGTCATTAACCCATCACCCAGCTGCTAAGCCTGGACCATGTTTGCCCATCAGGGCACCAGAGCTGCAAATGGATGTGCTGTCAACGTTGTGGCAGGGGATCCGCAGACAGGTTCCCCCTCCAGTGGTGAAGCCTCTCCCTGGGGTTTCACCCAAACTAGGTCTGCAAACACTGGGGATGCAGCTGGGCTACAGCATGAAACTAGTGCTCAGAGAAGGTCTTGGCCCTGCCAAGCATGAGATGCAGGCAGTATATTCTGCTCCTATCACATCGCATCACACACTCGTCATGGCAGATTAAACACCAGAGCCCAAAAGTCTTATGTGTGCTTGCAAAGGGGATTTTTCTTCTGTTTGTGGTACTGGATTCACACGTTGGCAGGTATTTTACAAAAAATCATATAAGAAATGGCAATTCCATGCGGGAAGAATACTTGCTTGGCTTACAGGCCAAGGCAGATGCTGAAGCACTTATCTAAGAGGTCTTCCTGCATAAGATTCTATGATTTGTATAGCCACTATCTTAAATTGGGACCTTAAATAAGGTTATGTTAACATAATGACTCTATTTACATGCTACATCGAGGCAGTTATAATCAGTCTCAAGTCTAAGTAATCTATCTCTATATTAGCTTTAGAACATGCAAAAAATAGAGTAGACATCTGTTCCATCGAAGAAGGGGTGTATTTTCACTAAAAACACTAGACCACAAAACTTGGCACCATCAGTAAAATGTTAATAGATATTTTAAAATTGTATAAACCAAATGTCTAAATAGAAAAGGTTTGATCTTGAAGGGAATGCATCCCCATAAAATAAAACTCTTTAAAATGGAATGTAGCCAGTTTCTAAATACATTCAAATCTTATAGTGTCTCTATAAATAGAAAACTAGATAGTGCTGAAGAGCTAAAGCAGTCCTTTCATGACGTGGAATACACACATTCAAGTGAGTATGTTTCTCCTTCTTTACTATTGTTAATACACATTTGCTTGAGCTATAGCTGTTCCAGCCTTTGGCAACAGTTCAAGTAACTTCCCCTCTTCTCTCCTTTGCATCCCTCCATCTTCCATTTTGACACCACAGAGTTGCCAGGGCTTGTCTTGATTTCCTAAAGTTTTAGGAAAAATGCCCAATGTCCCAAACTCTGTTGGTATGTGTGCAGCCAATCAAGGAAGCGTGCCATAAATTCACCACGGTGCTTCCATCGTCACTCAGGTAGTGGCACATCTCTAGTCCTTGTGCTTCAGCCAAGGGAGGCTATGTTCTGACAAGCTCCCTCTTACTTGCACAGAGCCTGCTGAGAAGGATTTCAGAATAAACTTGATTTATTGGACCTCGGACATGGTATGGGGACTGAGAATTTGTTGCATAGTCCTGCAGTTGTGACGGTTTGCTTTGGCTGCCAAAATATTTCCCCAGTGTATAGTGCCTTGATAACGTCATTGCTATGTGCGGGCTTTCTTCAGAGGGATTGGATTTCACCACCTGCGAAAGAAGTGACATATGTGAGTGCTTTCTGCCTGCGCCTAGAGGGATGCACTGCTGCGCGCACAGAAATTCTGAGGCAGTTCTCCACAAAGCAGGCCCTGATACTCTTACCTTGAGCTTCAAGTTGCTCACAAACAGCATTTTAGTGGGCCAGCTTGTTATGTTACGTACTAACTGAATTGTAAGATCTTATTCACTTAAGACTTGAAATCTAAATGTATGAGCTCATTCTTCTCGGCTGGTTGATTCTGTACTGCCTTTTCATATTAGGCTGTGTTCTCTTCATTAGGGACAATTTATCTGAACAACAACATTAATACTTAACAGTTTGTCTGTGTATTTGCCATGGGAAAACATTAACTCAGGACAGCCCTGACTTGCAGGAAGGTTTAAATCCTGTTCTGATCCCAGGCACTTGAGAAACACGTACTGTGTCTCAGTTGTGAGCCCTGCAAGACTCTGTCACTCTCAGGTCTTGATGCAAAGCTGGCCCAGTTCCATGTTGAGATGAAAACACTCGTGTGTCATGTTTCTCCAAGAAGGGAGTTACAATGCAATTTAACATCCCTCTCCCCAGGGCATCACACTGGCATAACCACAATGTCATTAAGTAACTTAGTGCAGAAGAATACTCCTCTTTGGATCCCCAAATATGTATAAAGCTCTGGGATTTCTATGGAATAAACAAACGCCCGTGGAGCTAACGAGAAAGAAAGTGGAAGGTGTGGTTGTCAGGAGCCTAATGACCAGGGGCTGGTCTCCTGTGAGATGCTGAAGGTCCCGCCTCAGTGAATGCACAGTCACTGATGAATAAGGAAACAACTTCAAGAGAGGCAAAACCTCAGAATTTTGCACAGATGCAGAACAGAGGACCCTGACTCAGGCATCGGCAAGTCCAGAGAAAGCACAAAAGGGGCCAAGTGGTTAACTTATTTTTAAAGAGTAAATATATGCTGACTTGATGGCTCTGATGCCCATCAATCCTCCTGCTATATCAATCACAATATACACCTGAAAAAGCAGAATTATTTATTAGTGCACATATTTATGTGGAACCATATTAGCTTTTTAAAAATGTAGTGTATATTTACTGTCACTGAACAATCAGAAACAATGTTCATGTGCAGTGAAGCTCATAATAAATGAAACAATTCATAAAAACTAAATGTGAGTGAAGGAATAATGTACAAAGTCTTGAAAGACTGGGCAGAGAGGCTATGAGGGAGCTGGCTGATCTAAAAAAAATACCAGGAATTAGCCATGTAGAAAATTAATATATCTTGTGATCAATTTGATACAGCTAAGCCAAGGGCTGTTATTTGTTTTCATGCAATAACTGCAGCTTCATTTTTTTAAATTAGTGCCTTAGATCTTACAACTATTTCAAAACGATGCCACCTTGAACCAGTCACCCAAACTGCATTCCTGTTAGGCATAAACTCCCAGGAATGCAATCTAATGTTCATCCAGCAGCCAGCCACTGATTAAGATACCAAAATCTCAAGGTTGCTAGTTTCTATGTTGTGATAATGATTTCATTGCCATTAAATTAGGGAATAAATCTGAATAAAAAAAATAGGTTCCATAAAGGTCTTTATAACTGCTGGCCAATTTACTTCTCACTAAGCATTTGTGAAGAATGATGTAATTAAAAAATCAGATCTGCATGTGTGCATAGAACGTGAAGCATGTTTCGACAGAAGGTGCCGGAGTTATGCAAGATTTTTTGTCCCAGAGTGATATCATCCCTTTGTGAGTCCAGATCCCTTGGCAAACCGAGCGAAGAGTGGGGAGTCTACAGAGCTGCAGATTTCCGTGCTATCAGGGTGACCCAAGGCTCTCTGAAGTGGGCTGGTGAGAACTCACATAATTTATCAGGACAGTTGGGGGAAATTGCTTTCTGTTTGGCCAGCTAGCGAGAATGAAATCAGAACTGTAGAATGCATTTCATTTCTTGTTTTCCGACTGCACAGAATGGCCAGCCCTGCGTTGCCTCATGGCCATGCTTTAGCTCAGATGGCATTTATAGTGGGGTGCTGTCTTCTGTCTTCTGGGAGTTTAGGAGGTCACTATTTAAGAGAAAGAAAGTGAAAGCACAAAGCAGTAGATTTAATCCATTTCATCTGGTTTCATAAAACATGAAAAGGGTTGGGGTTTTACACAGTGTTCTTGGCTCTGTCCTTGGAGGCAAAATGCCATTTTCCTAGTGCAAACTGTTTCAGCACCTGATGAAACTCCTCTTGCTAGGATGCAGAAATAAACTGATGACAAAATTGTTAAAACTAACAAGGTATCAGAAGCATTCAAGGACTTTCTTTTTGCTTTCCTCAAAGATCAGGTCTGTTTATTGGTAGCTGATGGATTCTCCTGGGCACATCTACACCTCTTTCAGGCACAACAGTCTCCCAAGCCTCATTAACAACAGCTCCATGAGCCAAATTCTCCCCTTATCCTCCCCAGAAACACATACTCTCCGTTGAGATTCCTCCAGCAGAGAAGCAAGGCCAAATCTGCACATGAGCTCATACAAAATGACGGAGGAGTTGATGAAAAATGCTGATGACCGATCACGCCCTGCTGTTTTGTACCCAGTTCCATAAAAAGCATCTGAAATATTTCGCTTTGAAGTTCTCTGTTTCACTCAAGAACTCTGTGGATATGGTGAGCATCAGCAATGACCCATGAAGACACCAACATCTGGGTTCTAGGCAAAAAAGGGTCAGTATAGCCATCTGGGTGAAATGGAGGGAGGCATTTACTCCACAGGACTATTTATCCATCGCATAAATATCTGCTCTGGGACTTACTCTCTCTTTTTCAGCTCCATTTGGACTGGGCTGTGTTCGTGCCTCTCTCATGTACTGAGCAGAGTAGATTAAAGGATTGGTTAACTAACCACGCCTGCTGCATTTGGTCCCAAAGCAGGACAGAGGCCATGGCAATGGGCTGAAAACATGTGAGCTGCTGAGGAGCCCGAGGTGGGAACCAGCTGTGAGGCTGACACAGAGGAAATGAGGTCAGACGGGTCTGATAACGCTCCCAAACCTGTGCTCAGTCCCAGCGAGCCTCGTACCGGAGCACAGTCCCAACCAGTGGCAGCTGGTTGTTGCCCTGCTCTCTTTTGGGAACGCATTGCTTGTCTGGTAGACCATCTCCGATATTGTATCTCTGTTTGTGGTATTGAATGAGAAAAATCAAAGCCTTATATTTATTGGGTTTTTTATTCTGCTTTGTGTAAAGGTGACTGCTGTGGGTGAAAGAATTAAATTTAATCCACCAGCTACAAGAAAATAGCTAGGCTTGCTATGCTAGTCCTTGGCCAGTAGATACTGCAAGGACACTTTATTTTGATATTTATATATTGACACTTTATATTCTGATATTTAAGGAAAATATATCACAGCTGCCCTGATGTTTCTTCACAGCAAAAATTAGTGATTCATCTTTGTTCCTGGTGTCACGGCCCTATCTTTAGGGAGTTTCTGTGATAACCCTGCACATGTCCAGGTCCTAGGAACAGGCTTGGGCAAGAGTGACGCTTAAAAAAAATAGGCATGACTTGGCAAAATAAGCAAAGGGGTTTTATCCTTCTCTTGAGAGTTTCAGAAAACATTTGGTGGTCTCCCTTTTTTGAAGTAATGTGTTTTGACAAAAAGCAAATTCCTAAATTCATGCTGGAAACATGTTAATGTTTCACTTGTGTGGGTGATAGTCTTTTTTAATATTTATGCAGTTTTGATAAATCTAATAGAAAAAATTCTAGAATTTTCTCAATCTGAACTAACTTGTAGAGTTCTGTCTTCTAAATGACATGTCAAATTCTTTGTGTCATTATTCTAGTTGGTAACCGAACTCCCAAGGTTTCTTCCAGCTAGTAGCGTCCTATTGGCTTAAAGTCCCCAGCTGACCGTGAAACACCATAAATTCATTAACTCTTGTTTTCAAAGAGAAATCTTTTGTTGCATCCTATTTTTCCTCCAGTTTTAACCTTTTGGTAACAATTTCTTCTCATTCTATACTTCTGTGAAAGAACTTGCACCTTTCATCCCTCTTTTGATCACTCGGAGGAAATGCAATCTTCTGAAAGATATGACAGTTCAAGTTTTATGGTCCTAAACAGTTTTTAATGGAATAAATTGCGGTAGTTTCCTAGTCTTTTGTTAAACAGACAACCCAGATTCAGTTCATAAGAAAGAAGATACTTGTAGCATCACAGGGAATTTCTTACTGTGCTAAACATGGCTTAGAGGTCATCTAATCTAAAGAGGTACCAGAGGGCTTCTCTGTACTTATACCTTGCAACAAATTGAGGCACAGGGTTTCTGATGGTGTCTGAGTGCACAACTCCAGTTTTCAATGAAGAAATATTCTTTACTGGGAATCAGGAGTTAATCATCTGGAACCTCCTTTTTTTCTCAAAGCTTTTTCTGGTTTCCAAAGGGAGTAAAGTAATATTCATGGATCTTCTTTAGGGAAATGAATGACGTGTTTGGATTCTCAGCAGACTGACCACTCATAACAGGAACCTGGGAACTGGCCTTTTCTATCCACAAGTTGGTGTCATGAGTACGAGAAAGGACTTGGTTGGAAGATACAGGAATAGTCTGGTGGCCTTGGTGACAGTTCATTAACTATCATATTCATAATTACTGTCACCAGCCTTATGGCAGAAGGTACCTGCTTACTTGAGTACTCAAAAATTACACTCTCTGATTTCATTCAGTGTCACCTGCACTAAACCAGGGGTGCACTTCTTCATTTGTTACACAGAAGGTACAAGAAATGCAAAGCTAAAACAGATCTCTCCTTTGCTGATTGGGAAGAGTGCTCACTATAAAAAGACATACCACATACTCAAAATACATCTCAAAGGAAACCAGAAGAATTTTAAATATCTTGTTTGTCAAACTCTTTACTTTCACTGGTTTGGCAGCCTCTGGGGTGATTTTGTGCCTAGATATAATAATGTGTTTGCTTATTCATTTTTTTATTAAATCCATGGACTCCTGTCATTTGTAATATATTGTGAAGATTCCTTGCCAGAACTTTGAGCAGAAGAATATGTTCTCAGTTGCCCTACTCAAATATTTTCCATGTCCTTGTTTCACTGGTCCAGTAGTTAGAATTTCTATAGATTTCAGACAAAAAAGAAAGCAGAATGAGAACAAGTGACTTATACTTCTGTTTCTATAGTTTGTTCACTATAACTATTCCAGAAAACTTTCTCAGACATATGAAAAGAGATGTACAGCAGTAACATTAGTCTTTCAATTTTAAGCTCCATTTTAAAAGCACCGATGGTTTGATCGGACTCTGCTGAGCGGCTCAGGAAGGCTTCAGACAAAAAGCTGTGAGACTGAGATATGGCAAAAAGAGAAAGTCCATGCAGAAGCAGTAGGGAACTATAACATATAGCAAATAGCAGCAAGGATATGAAACACATAGCAAATAATATAAGAACCTGGAAACCGTGCAACATCTTTTTAAACAGGTTACCTTTACAGAAGAGCATGCTTGGTTTTATTTCAGATCACCACTACAGGAGTTCAGCCTGTCCTCAGGCAGTGTTGCACTCTAAGCGGCTAGGGCCAAGTGCCGCTGTATAAACTGCTGTCTCTGTTTTTTACTCAGGCCTGACTTTGAGTCACAGATATGAACCTCATTGCACACCTTTTTCTTTCTAAGCACATGACAGTTAAAATCTCTGTTAAATACCTGGGAATGAGATGGGTGTAAAGTATTACCTCATGGAAATGGCAGCCGCACTTTCCTTGCAGGAATTCTTTGTAACGTCCCATGGTAATGACAAAGGTGTCAACAACTTCATAGCCGAAATTTTTTGCGGTATCCAGAATAACCAAGTTTTCATTCCACAAGTTTTGCACTTCTGCCTGCATTTCAGATAAAAAATGGCAATGATTTGTCAGGAGGGCTGTTTAAAGGTTATTTTATTCTGCCACTGAATGACAAAAGATGAATAGCAAAACTGCATTTTGAATAAAGAAATTACGTTACGCCCCAGACATGAATTACTGTAAAATTGCTTTTGAAAGTAACTATTACTCCAAGACTATTGTAGGTTTTTGCAGAAATTTCTTAGAATGGATTTTGCAGCACAAAAATATTTACAAGAAAATCTGAAATTTTTCACTTAATTACCCAACAGATCAGGTTGATTTCAACAAGATCTAAACTAAAAATCATGTTAGCAGTCACTATAATTCCTTTTCAATAGTTGTGCAGCTTTCTTCATAGAAAGAGTTCTATGCTGTTTAAAATACAACTGCTGGGTAGCAGCTTTTGATATATACCTCCATAACATGAGGCATAATTCAGAAAAAAAAAATCCTGTAATAAAGTTGTCTGTATCAAATGGTGAAATTGTTCCTGTAAAAGAAAAATTCAGCTTCAAATCAAAGTCATTGAGACTGTTGCTTCAAAAGGATTATAGGGCCATGGGTATCTTAGAAATGGTTACACCAAAAACCAGATTATTATTTCTCAAGATATTACAGGAAGGCCAGGAACAGAAAAAAGGACAGCCATAAATTTGTGAAGGTGGTGGATTTGACACTAAAGACAGAAGGGCTTTGAGAGTAGCTGGGGTAATCCAGAAGTTCAGAGCACCCAAACCACATGGGTAATTTGTCATATGATTCCAATATTGAAAGGGAAAAGAATGTTGATTATGCACTGTAGTTGATTTTTGGAGTTTTATAAACTGCTGGATGAGAAACAGAAAAAGGCAGTCTTGGGAAGCCTTTAATACTCTTTCTGTCCATGCCTCACCTACCTTGGATCAAAGTTTTGCTTCTTCTTCCTAGGACTGAACTCCCCTGAAAGCTATGTCAGGAGCTACAACAGCGTTTCTTCATGTTGAGTCCAACGATTTCCCTACTGTATCCTAACCTGGTCATCTGGGTAAATTAAGGAAATGGTTGGAATCAATAAGAAGATATTCAGTAGAGACAAAGCAGATCGTACTAACTTAGAAAGAATGGGCAAAATCCAACAGGGCGGTCTCCATGGCAGAAAGAAGAGTGAGAGTAACTGTAACTCACACAGAATACAGCAGCGTGTGATGGCTGCAAAAAGACGTGGGCACCAGCCCCGAGTGTGATAGGAGTGCTGTACGTAAAGTGTGAAAGCCAATAATGTTCTCTTTTCAACACCTGTGAATAGCTGGAGCGTAACATGCAGCGTTTGTAGGCATCGTGTCCTCTGTTCTGCCCTCTGGTGCTTCGCAGCCCCATCTCATCCACGCATTTCATGTGTTCAGTAGAGAACCACCATCCAAATTCAAACAAAAATATTGAGTTGAAGGAGTTACACAGCACGTTGAAATGAGCCTATCTGTTACTCTGAGAGTCTTAGGCATGATTTAAACTGACTGTCACATCCGATTAACATGTAAAGGCTAGATTCACTGGTACACTGATTTCGTTCTGGGTTCATAGCATGGTGAAGATAGATTTATGGAGAGCTGTGCAATGCAGCCACACCAGTGAATCTGACCCAGCAGTAACCATGAGGGAAGCCTAGGGAGGGCCGGTGCCCGACATGGTACGAGGAACAAGCTGCCTGTCCCCAGCTCGACTTCTCAACTTTGGAAGCAGGCTTAGTATCAGAGCTTCTTCTGGTTCCTGGGATGGCTGAGAGAGTGCGGCACCTCAAACGGCGTTCTGATTGTGGCAAAATCCACGAAATAAGGCAAAATGGTTTGAATCTTTATTAGCAGGCAGTATGAGCAAATACGAACATTATTCTTTCTTTGATCCATTTAAAGCTTGGCCAGCAGAGGTTGCAAGATATTTTGACCAGAGAGCAAAATAATTGCTGAAATGACAAGTTTGCTGTGAAAATGCACTTGAAATGTACTGTAGCTTACCTGTGACAGAGAGTGTATTCCATCCACTGGGAGGTGAAAGCCCATCCCTATGGATTTGATAATTACCAGGATATTTGATAGATTTTCCCTGTTTAGTAAATAAAAAAAAAGACACGTTACTTAACAGACACATCAAAAGACATTGCTTTTTTATTTTTTCAAAGCCACTTACGTGCACACCCATGAGAAAACAAATTAAATGTTTGTATTTAAAAATTTTTGTCAAGTTGTTTCTCATAATTTATCATATCAAGACTTGGAATAAGACCAAGTACATAACTTTACCTGTTCAACACCTTTTGGATAATTTGCAGGTGATTGGAATTAAGCCACTGAACACCACCTACAATTAATACGGTCTGGTGTGTGTTCTCCAGGGGACGTGATCTGAAATCCAGAAAGGAAAAACAACACATGTTGCCTGAAAACAGATGGCAAACATTTTAACTGCATTGCACTGCATTTCAGTGAACTGTATCTGGCATCCTGATCAGAGGCCTGATGTAATTTTCTACTATTTTTCAACCACACAATACGGTCTGCATACATTATGTTTAATTGTTTACTCACTTTAATTATTCAATGTGTTAAACACATTTGAAAATAGAATGAAAATACAAAAATGCCAGCAACAGAGTTTGTACAGTACCTCTGCAGCAGTTGTTCCACCGCTTTTTCAAAAGTCGGTCTCTGGTTTGCGTTCATCCAAAACTGAGGGTAGTAGGAGTAACTGATAAATGTTTTCCCTTCATTGATATTATGATAAAATTTGACATCATGAGTCTTTTGCCATTCCTGAAGAGTCTTATTCACTCTTTCTATTAGATAGTACATCATCCCCCTGTTAGTTGAGTCACCTATAAAAAGAATCTTCAGATGGAAAAAAGGTGTGATTTAGAAGGCGTACACTCCAAAAACCAAAAGCTAAGAAAAGAATATCGCTAGTCTGGAGGTTTTTAATCCTTCTCATAATGTTCAAGAAATATCTCTGTGAGTCACCAATTCTCCAGCCCTGACATGTCAATAATAAAGTTCTCCTTTAGCAAAATCTCTGTGATTTGATTAATAAAAAGCTATATTACGTGCTTCAAAGATGAAAAGTACAAGTTATAAATGGCTATAGCTGCACAATTAGCCCTGCATTTTTCATCATTTTTGTTGATCATTTATTTTGCTTAAGTTGATATTTACTTCCAATTGCTAGTACAGAGCCTCTGCTGATTGCTTGCAGCTTCCTGCTTTCCTTCCTCCAATTTTTCATGTGGTTTGTTCCTACACAGCACATCTTGGCTAATGTTTGTCTTCCAGACGGATGTTAGAGTTTACACTAAAGTAACACACACACACACACATATCAGTGGATGCTGTTGCTGCCTTACTTGTAAAGAGATGGTCTTTCTGCAGTTTCGGAGATTGAAAAAAGGAGGTTATTTTGGTGGAAGATAATCTGAACAGAGTTCTGGCATGTGTGATGTGACCACCAGGAAGTGAGAGCCAGAAGTGCTGTTAGGGCTTGCTCCTATGCATTCTGTAGTTTGCCCTCACAAATCAAACGTTTCTGTATGTTTTTATCATAGAACTTAATGTGCGGGTTTTTTTAATGTAGTTGCCCTATTTTTAGACAGGACTGGCACTTCCTCCTGCTGAAGAGAACCTGTAAGCAATGACAAGAGTCCAAAGGGGAAGAGAACCCAGGTTTGCTGTGGTTTGCTAATGAAACGTTGTGCATAATCAGTTATTACCTCAGTCACCTCAGCCAGAAATCCACACAGAGGAGCAGAAATGTAAAAGTGGGAGCTAGAAACCCCACAGAGCTGTAACATAGTAACAGCCCTGTTCTCTGTGCAGCAGTATGCAACTTCTCCGACCTCCTCTGGCACCCAGCGTAGTTGGCACCCTGTAAGTTGAATTTTTGTTGTTTGGGTTTTTTAAATTTGATTTGGGTTTGATGCTTTACCACTTCCAGCTTGAATATTTGGTTGTGCAAATAAAATTCAGACTGCACAAAATGACATGTTTAAGAATACAGCTCCAAAGCTTCTCTTAGAGATTTCACACGGTGAAAACACCTTGGACTCTCCTCATCTAATACATCTATACTTGTCTATTTGCTTCAGGACTGCCACAGTTTTAGGAACTGATTCCAGTTCCCACTATGAACCTATTGTGATTAAAAATAAGCCACAACAGTGTACCAATGGTGGTTCCCACAGAACAGAAGCAGTTTCAGACGAAGATACCCTGATCTGGTAGCAGGGCCAAGAATGGCAATGACAATGACCGGAACTTCCCATGCCTTACCATTGTGAGCTGCAGAGAAGCCCTCAATAGATTATGTGTGGTAGCAAACAAGTCAAAACAAGACTTGAGCACACAGAGGTTCTTTTACCTCCTGTCCTGGACCTCTCAAAACTACTTCACAGAGTAAATTCCGTAACAGCTGCTGTTCATGCTTGTAGTGCACAGGCACTTCTCTCACGTGCAAGGGGATTTCCAGCTCTTTTCATATTGTGTCAGAATAAACCTCTTTAAATCAAGCATGTCATGACTCACAGAAGTCAAGGATCCTTGGATCCTTGGAAGGACTGGTTGGATATTCTCTCTTTCCCTCTCTGACACACAACTATTTACAGTCAGGAAGATGGTCTGGACTTACAATATGTCCTAATTCTAAAGTAAGTTAACTTGAGGTTTTAAACAACAATTATTTTAACTTGGAAAATCTCTTAGTCTCTCTAGTCAGTCTATACCCACGTCTCTTTAATCTCCATTTCATAAGTCCATCACTGTAATATCTAGATGTATATCTATTTAAAAAGCAGTTCTCAAATATTCGCAGGCAAGGATATCATTAACTTGCAATGTGGGTGAGAACATTTCTGTAAAAACACAATACATCATTAGCAGAATAACAAACAGGTTCTACCAGGTTACACACATACAGCAGTTGGTAGAACATGCTAGATTATTTCACTTCTACTAATAGCATATGATACCATTTTGTTATCACTGCATATGGTGATTTTTTACTGCAAAGAAGGCTATTCAGCTGTTAATTACACTGATTTGGCAGATGAGTCTTTTTTATCTCACTCTTCATTCTACTATGACTAAGATTCTGATAGATATTTTCTCCTTCTAACTGTATTTGGTCTAATCTCATCTACCGCTGATTTCATATAGCAGAACAACACCCTTCATGGAAAAAACGGAGAGAAGAATGATGGCCAAGGCCAATGAACATGATGCACGGACATCTTGTTTTGCCAACTCTGTGCATTCACTAGCAATTTAAGTGTGAAGTGTCATCCTAAATATTTCCAGTCTCAAACATTGCAGAGCATCAGAGACTGAGATTGACTAACCAGTCTCTTTCCTATTTTTCGTTATGTCAAAATTAGAGCAAATCATACTCCATTGCCTGACACACATTCAATTTGCACTATAAAATATTTTAGCATTGTAGAGCTTTTAAATTTCTACACCTACACACGAATCCACATACAAGCAGTGGATCCATGAATGAGTTTTCAAGTCTGTCCTGGAGGACCTAGCTGGCCAGGTCTGCAGAAGGGAATGCACTCTGTGCGGTCATTTAGAAAACCAGTACCAGGAGAGACAAGTTAAGTACGATCACATCTTAAAGCAGCAGTTCTAGTCCATAAATGCCATGATGCTGGGCACCATGTGAAAGTGTCAGGCGGGCCATAGAATAGTACTACTGCTGTTGTCCTGATGGTCTGAGAGCATGAAGGGGGTGACAGTAGTTAGAGCAGTTTCCTTCAGAGCAGTCAGTATAACTGGATGAAACAGATAACTGTTAGGGCACAGACATACTTCTTCAAATATTATCACAAGATTGATGAGACTGCACACAGCCTATCTCTGAAGGATTAAGTTCTGAGTCTCACAACATCTTCATTTTCACTTTTAAGTCATCTTGTTATGAGGAGGTGAAACAGAAGGTCACGAAATTAGCTCAGACAGCTAATGCCATTGAGTGTCTGGGTGTCCATCTGGGAATGTATACGTATTCCTAGGAGAAGGTGTGGCTGAGCAGGATGAGTCAGGAATGAGACAGATGGCAACATCACATTGGTGAAGAATACAGGTTGCTTCAGCAGGGAAATTAACCTGAATCCTCAGAAACAACTCTACTAAGAGAATAGTTAAGACTTGATGTAAGTGGAGATAAGAGAAATGAGCCAAAGAGGACTTGTGGTTGCACAGAAAGCCAGATCAAAAGTGTAGGTTATCCCCAAAGATGTCAGTCAACTATAGCAACCATATTAGCTTTCAATCAAGAAGTCTTTGACTGTTCAAGTAGGTGTGAGCCATACCAGGACTGTATCTCTGGAGTCATGCAAATGTGTTTAACTTCAGCTACTTCTTTCACAGTGAAACAGCAGCATTGTTGAAAGGTATGTGATTAAAACTAAGACTGCTTTATGTGAAACCTATGCTCCCTGCCCTCTAGCCCTCATGGAGATCTCTGTAGTCTGTTCACAGTTGTCTCAGGAGGGTATCAGCGGCCACGCTCCGGAGACATCATGTGCTGCAATTTTGAAGGGCATGCTCTCCCGTAAGTATAGAGAAGACCTCACATAGAAAGGTGGGTGTACGTTCCTTGTAATCCAATGCATCCCAGGCTGGTAGATGCATAGCACATCACCAGCAAATCTGCTCACACAGAGCATCCATTCGTTAAGACCTCTCTGCATCTAACGATCTGCTTCTAACCCACCCAACCATGCTGAGAGATGTGTAAATCCTGGAAAAAAAGGAAAATTGTTCTTCTTCCTCTCCCCCCAAAAAATCCAGATGGAAGAAGAGGACATTTGTAGGGAATCCTACCTGCAAAGTAGCTTTTCAAACTGCCCTTGTGCAGAGCTGGTTAAGCACATTTTGATGAGGTATGCAGACCCTCAGAAAACATCTTTCAAAGCATCCACCTTTTGCAAGTCAGCTTCACTTACAGAAAATGCTTGGAAGACCCAAAGACTAAAGTAAGTGGTGTATAGCCCCAGGGAGAAAACTTATGTCCTTCAACTAAGCCAAGAGTTTAAATTAATTAGAATAGCTATTCAATGCAATAGAATGTGTGGTAGCTATGGCCACATTGATTTCTACACAGTGGCATGAACTTACTATACTTGTGCACCCCATGTAGTATTTAATATGATCTTCTGAGGATGATTCCGTATTTAGCTTTATGACATTCATGAGCAAAATGATGGCTCAGGTGTGCAGAATATGTCATATCTCATTTTCTTTACAGTCTGGTACAAAGCTTAGTCATGTACTGTTCAGGTCAATGGGGCATTTGTCTGCAGGATGACTAAAGGATCAGACATACATAAGGCTATAATTTTACCAGACGAAGAACAACACTTTCACGCAGACAGATGTTTTCAGTGTCTTCAGTTGCAACCGTTTCGTGTGAAAAATTCCATTGTAGCTTACAGGCTTTAAAAGATTGTGTAAGCATAGTGGAATTCACTTCTTAACCAGACCTATCATTATAAATTAACCACACTTAGGAAATTTAAACACCTGTAAGTCCAAAACACTACTTAACTCAAAAATATTATTAAAAAATTATAAGTTAAAATTCCTGTTTTAACAGCTGAACTTTAAGTACTTCAGCAAATATTGCCTTTTCATATTTCCTGTTCTTAATTACACATGACTCAATGGTACTTTATTATAAGACTGAACTCTGAGTAGCATTTCTCAATGATAAACAAAATACATATCCCCCCTGCTATTGAGGCCAGCTTTCTATATGCTGCTAATTGGATAACTAATTACCTGTTAGGATCCCTTTTCCTTCACCTCTTTTCAAAATTTTTTGTACAAAAATGAAAGCATCATGTCTTAATAGAAGAGACTGAGGGGAGACCTTATCACTGTCTACAACTGTCTGAAAGGCATTTGTAGTAAGGTGGGTGTTGGTCTCTTCTCCCAAGTAACTAGAGATAGGATGAGAGGCAATGGCCTCAAGTTACATCAGGGTAGGTTTAGATTGGATACTAGGAAAATTTTGTTTACGGAAAGAGTGGTCAAGCATTGGAATAGACTGTCCAGGGAAGTGGTGGAGTCACCATGGCTGGCGGTGTTCAAAAAACATGTAGATAAGGCACTTTGGGACATGGCTTAGTAGGCATGGTGGTGATGGATTGACGGTTGGACCTGATGATCTTAGAGGGTTTTCCAACCTCAGTGATTGTATAAATCTTACAGCAAAAACTCATTAACCATGGTTACAGAGGATTTTGCTGAGCCAATGTAATACAGATACTTTTATTAAGATTGCCTTTTTTCTTTGATTCAGTTAGGACATACACGTGGAGTTCCCTAAGAACAACACAGCCTGCATCTCATTACCCTTAGCTAGACTTTAAAATGGAGAAGAAAACAGACTGCAGATATTAAAAGTGGACTGAATGAAAATCCATTCAACCAGAATCATTTTAGCCTCAAAACTTCTAAATTTTCCTGTTTATTGTGTCTGAAATGAAAACATATGACTGACTTGTTTTGCTAACACATCATAAAGCAAAATAAGGCCTCATAAACTGTTTGTGTGGCTGTATATTCTTTCTCATGTCTCCACCAATCTGACTGTAATTGTTTCACTACAGGTGGTCTTGGCTTTTTATGAAACAGAAACAACTTAGCTCAGGCACAGTTTTATACGCACACAGACTAAAATTGCAGTTAATGATGATGTGAAATCAATTGGAAGTCATAGCAAGGGAAAATTAATTTGTTATAGAGAAAGGAGATGATAATTTTAGAGCTGAGCTCTGAAAAACGTATCAGTCCTAATATAAAAGACATGAAAGCAGTCTGGAGTTAGAAAACAAATTAGAAAGCATTTTTGAAGGGTTATTTATGATGCAGATAGGAAAGAAGTGCTCTATTTGGGTGACCATAAGCATATTTCAGAAGCATTGACAAATACATAAAAGAAATTAATGAGCAAGAGACATATCTGAATGCTGAATTTTACTGTTCTATGAAACATGAGAAAACCAGATTGATTGCACTTAAAGATACAGTTAGTCTTACTTGTGCTGCATTTCAGCCAAAAAGAGTCTTCACTTTATGTCTTATGTCATCAGTTGCTGAAGCGCACCCAGATCAGGGACACAGCACAGCAATGGTTAACTCATTGCATGCTTCCCTTCACATTAATTAAAAGTAGAAAGTCAAGTAGACTTTTTTCCTTTTTTTTTCGTATAAAACTAATAAGGGAGCATAAGAAAACAACCTGCAGTTATCATAGCTGGAATTTGACAGTGACATAGACCTTAACACTTCCTATTAAAAAGACGTAATCACACACACTTATGTTGTTTATACCAGCATATATTATATGCACCTGAAAAAAATACATTTTCTGCTACATTGCTTAGACAAGGTAAAGTAATTCTAAACTTTGCCTTAACCTCAGACAGAATCAGAACCTCATCATCCAAGCTGAGGACCATTTTTACTCATCTGACTTAGGTACGAAGAAAGTCTGTCTTAGTTGTTAAGTTCTACTGACACAAGGGAGCTGGTCCAGGCTCTGCATTTATTTATTTGATGAAAGAAACAAAAATACTACTGCAAAACGCCACACAATGTTAAAAGCACTGCAAAGTGATGACGAAAATAACATTAGAGGGAAAGATATAGGAGAAATATACCAAAAGAGGAACTTGCGTTAGAGTCATGACTTTAAAAGAATAAACCAGTTAAACGGGCATCTGTGCACAAGTAACAGGAGTGATTCAGCAGATTTCTACAGAGCAATGAAGTTTATCAGACAATGACGGAAGACTTTTGCAATAGATGCAGAACAGGAAACAAGTGCAATTAGTTCTACAGAGATTTTTCTCCCATGGTGTTAATGTAGGTCACATAGGATCTGGCTCTCATCTGACACTAGAACAGACCTCAGAGAGTCAGAACATAGTGTAATTTGAATTAAGAAATCAAGTTCACAAACATTTATTTCGTATACGTGGATTTAATGGACCCTTAACAAATGTTGTCCTGTTTTTGACACTGGTGAATGTGAGTGGTTCGATTTCGGAGGTGGGAATGCTAGCATCGTCCTCCCAGCAATACCTTGGCAATCCACTTCCATAGTGGCATATTGTTCCGCTGCTACCCTCCAATTGTCTGACCAAAGGGTGTTTGCTTGTTGAAGCAGCCCGATGTCTATAGAAATTAAAGACCAAAGCAAAGCTATCAAATTCCTCTATATTTTTTGTTGTGGTCAGTCGAAGTGCTTGTTTTGTACACGAGGAGAAAATCAAATTTCTCCTTTGTCATATAAACCAATGGTTTTTTTTGAAAAATATGGTAGAAGAAACCCACGGCTCTATAGTAATGAAAAAAACCACAGGCAGAAATAAAGCCACATGGCGATGAAGGACTTTGTGCAGGACAAGTAATGACCAGAAATGAAGGAGGAAATGTTAACTGAAAGATTATTATTTTTGTATTTTTCTGTATAGAAATACTCTCAGATTTTATCAAAATGCCACTTTTAATTACTATTTCTTACCTAGACAATACACTATAAAAATCTTTACAACAATTAATTACTTACTTTCTGGATACTTGTATCCTCAGTAAGGTACCTGAGCCTCAGATCAGAGCTCTCTCAACAGTATTACAGTCATAGCATGCTTATTAAGGAGACCTTGTATTTCCAAGCAATCACCTTAGAAGCTTCACTACAAGAAAAGAATGTGCAAGAAGACTTGGTAAGATTAGTGTGCACAAGCAATGCCATGCATTAGGTATGCAGCAGAAGAAACCCAACTTGCATGTCAAGTGTGAGACAAACTGTGACAGCAATGCAAATCCATCCTCCACTTACAGTCCATGTATACTCACTGCAGGTCTATCTGGTAACCACGTAAACAGTAGGTCTTGAAACTCCACTGGTGTGACCTAAACTCCTATGTAAAATGGCAGCAGGCAACACTGTCTGTGTATGAGGCTAAATTATGGATAATGGTTGGGTTTTGTCCCTGTGGATTTTTCATTCAAATCTTTTTTCCAGTTATAATAAAAAGGGATTTTTTTACACATAATTACTATCAATCATAAAATAGTTTTTAAAGCTTCAGGACACTAAATATGCAGGAAAACAAAAAAGAATTACAATGTAAAATCTGTTACATACCCTTCTGCCCTCCACGCAGCGCTGGAGCTCAGGCTTGGCTAGCACAGAGTGTCTGCAGCCGTGGGGCTGCCATGTTATTTCTCTCCAGTCGCAGGTCCTGTTGTCAGAGCAGCTGAGGCAAGGGACAATCCACTGCCCTGGAAAAGAGCAACGGGAGGTCAGCATCTCCTCTGTATTTTTGTGAGTAGCTTTATTATGCAGAAAGCAAGATATTTTTGAGTATTTTGCAGTGGGAGTTTTCCATAAATTAAATGCCCCCCAACCCATTAAAGAGACTATCTCCTTCCTCTGTGTTATGTCTTTTTGTTTAGCTAGGGTGGGAGTTTTTCCTTTCCTTGAAAGAGCTGCGAATACTCAAATTTGAGAGAAGTTTGTGGGTTCATTTCTCTGTTCATGTTGCCTTTCTTGTAGCAGCTTGTCCTTTCTCCACAGGTGGGATATGAGAAAGGGAAAGGGGGTGAGGAGACTGAAAGCAAAAAGAAAATACGTTCAGAAGTATCTAGAAACAAGGTTCATTCTGATCTACAATGAAACATCTAAAAGTTCCGTGGCTGGTCGAAGCTGGACTTAGAGAGCCCCTTGATAGAAAAATGAAGCAAGAGAGAGGATGACTTTCCCTCAAAAATAATATTTTCTTTATTTTCTGAAAATTCAGAGTACTGTCCCAGACTACACACATACATTTCAGAAGATGAAAGCAAGGTGAGATGAATAACCTATGTGACTTATTACAGCCTGATCCCTATTTTCAAATTATTTTTGCAGAATAGGAGCATAAAATGAGATTACCAAAAGTCAGTGGGGTTTAGGCATCTCTTGCCTAAGGTTGAAAGTTTCTGTTGTTTTGGTTTTCTAAAGCTGTTCATTTCCAAAATCCTACTGGAAGTCTGAGGGATTTGACTTCTGAAGGAAGACAGAAAACTTTTGAGCTGCCTTTATATTCAGATCAACTCAAGAAACACTTTTTCTAGCCCAAAGAAGAGAGCCTTTCTGACAGTGTCTCCCAGTGTCTATGTAGCTCTGCCAGCAAAACCTGCTTTTGCTCAGATTAAGGGCATTACACAAGGAAGAGGGCAGAAGCTCCCAGGTCCTTGTGTCTAATGCTATCAGGCCTTGCTAGCACAGCCAGGTTTCTCACCACAGCCCAGCAAACCGCTCCAAAAGCAAATGTTTACAGAGTAGACCTGGCCTTAGAGTTTGTGACTGTGACTGCTACCAGACAGCAGCTCCGCAGCCAGCTGGGTGTGCTTTGCTGTGGGTGATAGATTGCTGCTACACAAGAAGACACAGCAAAAACCCAAGGCTGCTGCCTATTGACATTTGTCAGACCAAGGACAAGAGTGGGAGGCTGAGTGAGGCAACACTGCAGGATCCCAGTGGCCTTGGAAGGGTCAGCTGCTACCTCAGGAGCAGGGCAATTTCCAGGCAGGCAGCCTGAGCTTGTGCTGAGCAAAAGCCCCAAGCAAACATGCATTGGTAAGTAGCAGGGTGAGTTGTCTTAGCAGATAAAAGAGTCTTCTAAATAAAAGCACAAAGATCTGTTTGTATGGGAGCCTGTACATGTACATCTGGTACACAGTTCAGCATGGAGGAAGGAGGGGATGGAAGGATGCTTGGGACCATGATGGTAGGGTGCAAGCGGGGAGATGGAGTTGCCCAGCAGTCCTTGCTCGGAAGAGTTTCAAACTTTCATTGTCTGTGTCCTAATCACCTAGCTGTTGTTCTTTAAGGACCACATTCCCCACTCTTCTTACCAGCTGAGGACTGCTTTAAAGGTCAACATTCATTAGGCCAGAAAAATAGCATGATTGTAACCTGTTAATTTTGGGGGAAGAAGAGAGACCTGAACTTTAGTCCCTGGGCCAGATCCTATGTAGACTTTACCTAGGGGTTAAAGTGAGTCTTTATCCAAAGGTATGAAGTGGATAACCAGGTTCTGGAGCAGGGAGAGGTCTTCCGGTTAAATATCCTGCTCAGCTGGGAAACCGAGGGTTGAATTTAGACAGTTCCTGCTTTTTGCTGGCTGTTGGAATCCCTTCCTCACGTTGGCCCATCCATGGCTTTGAGGTCTCCCTCTCCAGGCTGTGGCCTCCTGGCCACCACTGGGGCCAGGTGTGCTTTCATAGAGTCATAGAATTCTTTGGATTGGAAGGGACTGTTAGAGATCATCTAGCCCAACCCCGATGTCCATGCTTTGACACTCCAAGATTTCTATAGCCACTTGTGGACCTTGCCCTTAGCTCCCTCTGCACCCCCTTTGCAATCCATGGCTACTGGGTCATTCCCAGCTTCATAGCAGTTGCATGAAAAGACTAAAAATTGCGAGGTCTCATATAGCACAGCAATAGGTGTCATGTGAACACCTTTCACTGCTTTGTGCCTTTTGAGTAATAGAGCAGTGACATAATGGTTTGCTGGGCTAAGGTCTGGAGTCAGAGACTACCACTACTGTAGAGTTCTTCATAAATTATCTGAAAGTTGGTTTGGGCAGTGGTTTATATTTAAAAATGATGGGAAAACGTGGAATTCTTTTCCTGTCATTGTAATTTTCTTTAAAACTGAATACGTAAAAGTTCTGGCAACGTCTACAACATCTGAGATTCCTCACTTTATGGAATTTTCTTCTTAACATCCCATACATTTATGAGCTGATCTGGTTTTAGGTAATAAACTAGAAAAGTAGAACTATATAAAATGAATATTGAGGAGCTGAAACATCTGAACAATAAAAGTTTAATCTTTGGTAACTGAAAGTGATAAGTACCTTTTGAAAAGCTTCATTCAAATGGTTTGTTTGATTTATATTCAATAGCTCTCTAGGTACATTATGAAAAAATAGATACATTTTTGGTGTATGTTAAAGGTTACTGGCAAATGTAAAAAAATACGACAGTGAGAATATATGGAGATAAACTCATGTGTGTAGGAAGCACTGACATTCAATGCTAACAGAACAGTTGCAGTTTTTATCTTTACACAGATTTTGAAATGATGTATGTAAATTTCTGCATTTTTAATGCAATCATTATGAACCTTTCCTATTTCATTTCACAGCAGTTAGTCAATGCATTCTTAATCTTCAAAAATAAGATTGTGTTAAAAGATAAAATGAATCTCATATATAATTGAAGATGACAATTAACAGTGAAAAATTGCAAAACATCAATATTTGTTTGGAAATAAACCTTATTTTCAATCACAATTGTAAGCTGTTTTTTCCCCGTTTATGTAAGGTAGCAGCAGACAATGTAGCTTTCAGCACCATTTTAATCAGCCTGAGTTTTGTAGTGCTTCAGCTAAAAGAGTTAGCATTGGTTCTACCAGGCAAGGGAAAGTTTACCTACAATTCAATGAAAGAGAAAGCTGCGGTTATTTAATTCACAAATTAAAAACTGGTAAAAACAAAGTTTTATGAAAGCCTGTAAGTAGGAGGTTTCCACAGGAAGTGTGAAGGTAAACTGGATTTTTGGCCCATTAGGGCAGTCTATCAGTTGCATACATAAATCTTCTGCTTAAGATAGGACATGAAATATTGCCAGTACTCCCAAAAATTGATCTCTTAAAATGGCATGAAAAGAAATCTACTTTTAAAATAATGCATTAGCACTGTATCTTGTATTTAAAACATATTAGCCTAAAGTTAAAAGTTTTAACCAATAAAGGTTGTACACTTCATATGACAGTTTTGTTTCTTCTCTTGGCCTTTTTTATTTTTATTCAACCTTTCCCATTGTCATAGCCATGAACACACATATTTTGCTTTCAAGACCAAAAACAAAGTTTTTCTATAGTGCCGAAAAATTATCCATAAAAAAAGAAAAAGCATTCTAAACTGACAACTCAGAATTTAAATCTTTAACCTAAACTGATGCTAAAGGTAGTTTGTTTATTTATGAATATTTTACTTTTACATTTGTTGTCTATTTAGCACCCTAAGACTTTGAAAAAACTTGTTCTCCATGAACAGGCAGTAGAACTACTTTTTTTCTTTTGTTTTTAGCTGCATTTATGAAAAAAAAGCAAAATTATTTTTAAAAGGACATAATTTTGATGCTACAGAATAAATGGCGTTAGGCCTACAGACTTTTGTCCAAAGTGAAATTTGCTCCTTGTTACCAAAGGAGACACTCACTTGGTTAAACATCAGTTTATGTTTCTGCTGGACCAAATCCAGATAGCTGCTGAATCCAAAGACAGAGCTCATACAGAACTACATTAAACTAGACACAGTTGTAGAAAGTTGGACACAACTAAACCACGCATGTCATAGCAGCGAGGCAGAACATTAGAAGTGAAGCTGTGATCTCTTACCCACAAGATTTTGTAATTGTCTGCAAACCAAATTTCCACAGACTGCAGCAACTCAATTCACCTGCAGGAATTTAGCACTGCTTGGGGTTCTCATGGTCTTTATCAATTGTCTTTCTCTCTGAGGAGCCAAACACACAATTAGTGCTTGCTGACTTCTGTATTATTGATAATACAGCAATACTGAAGAAAAAGCTAATTTTCTTAGCCTGGTTCAAACTCCTTTGAATCAAAGAGGATTTTCTGAAGGAAAAAATATTTTTGTTCCTATAGAAATTCCAATTTCATTCTGTGATCCAAATAAGATGGAAAGAGAGAAATTTCTCTTGTTGAATATTCCAATTAGTATTTATTGGTTAAAAAAGAAAAAGAGAGAGAGAGAAAGAAATGGTGTAAGTTAAATGCATATTTGATAAGATGCTGAGCTTCCTCCAAAGAATAGTGCCATGGTGACTAGGACAGGAGGTGGGCAGTCCTGCCATTGGTTAGACCCTAAATTACTGTCTCTGTACTGCACCAAAAGACTAGAAGTGAGGCATGAAATCCTGGTTGTATGGAACTGCAAAGCAGACTTCTAAGCTTTACCATTAAATTCAGAGGAACTAAGACTTCATTCTCTGTCTCTGCCTCAGCCTCTACCTATGTCTGTCCAAACAAGCTTTTGCCAGCATAGATACATTTTTCTGAGCTAATACCTTGGTACCCCTATACAACTGAGCTGTTCTCCGGTGTAAGAACAATGTACAATGCTGACTCACTTCCACAGAAGTTCTGAATTCTCTTCTGACAGGAAACAGGACATTGCTTGGCTTCTCTGAAAAATTAACTTATTTAAATAAAGGAAATGTTGCTGCCTTAGCTGGGAATTTGTAATTGCTCCCATATGCATTCACTGCTGGGACTGGGCTATCATTCAGTTGTTACAAATTTGGAATGATTTTCCACAAAAAGCCATGCTTTCCAGTTCCAGTTGGAAGTTATGACGTACATCAAAACTACGTGGCCACTTGTCAGATACTGGAAACCCCAGCTCTAGGCTCATTAGACACCGCTTGGCAATCTTCGCTTTGTAAGCAGAAATTATTCTTCCCTGTTTAATATACTCGTCCTTTGAGACTACATCTCCAAAAGTTTATTTCTATTTTAAATGTGTATATTATTCACAGTAAGGCTGTAAAAGATATAATATATTCAGCTTCACTTAGGTAGATGCAGTATTCAAAAGAAGTGTGTTATGTATCAGGAGAAACAGATTGCCTGCCCCAGAAGGAGTTTTCTGTGGATTTGGTTTGGGCTTCCCAGTCAGGAACTTCATGTCCTGATATAGTAGTGTAGGATAGGTTGTGCTTCTTTATGATTCACAACTTGCTGTGTGATTAAAATACGCTGCTATGTACAACAGTGTCTCCTTTGTTCCTTTCACATAACACAAAATTAATATACACCTGTTTCACACGAAGTGATGCATTCAGGCAGTTCCCACACTCCTTTTACTTTGCATTGATTATTCCATGAGTTTGTGCAAATTTACTGCTGTGAAAAGCTGCTCCTATCTACAGCAAAATAAAAAATGCTGTTGTGTTAGCGGACTGTACAGGAGTGTTGCGTTATTTTTCATTTGTCTAATAAAGAATTGAAAAAAATTACTTACTGTCTAATCCAGCAACAATTTAAGCTATGAATAAGACTGCATACCTGAGTAGTCCTGAAGATTACTGAGATCTGTTAAAGTACATTTGCATAAATCTTCCTTCAGCTGCGACCTAAACATGAGTACCTGTCTGACAATCTCTGCCTGTCTGGGTTCTCGCTAAACCAATGAGGTGTCTTGATTGTATTGGTTATTGTCTAATGTTTGGTTTGTCCAGCTTGGTTTTTAAGGTATCAACATATGTAAAAGCACATACTTTACTGTTTGAAATTGTAAATTATTTTTGTGTTTCCAATATAGAAGAGGAAATATAAAATTAAAATGGATCAAAAGGTTGTGTTCTTCTTCTAAAGCTATTTTTTTATTTTGAGTAGATAGTCCTTTCCATTCAGAATAAAATATTTTTACTTTAAATGGTTTTGATGGAAATATTTCATTGCATTTTACAGGTTACATGGCAATAACACAAGCAGTGGTGCATCACTGATCAGAAACTTATTAAAAAAAATTGCCACAAGCTAATTAACTTGATTTTAAAAATCTGTACCTATTACAAGTGATTTGTTAAATTCATTGTGCTTAAGTTAGTGCGTGTCCATGGACAAGAGGAAACTTTTTTTTCCATTTCTACTTGGATGAGGCGCATGCATTAATTTTCAAAAGAAAGAGAATAAAGTACAAACCTTGTGTGTCTCCAGCTTCACAGGTCTTAAACACTGTCTGTGAAATTGCTGAGAGGTATTCATGAGACAGAGGCTGCAAGCCACAGGACTCTTCCGGACGAATTCGAGAACCGCAGTCCTGAATTAACATGAAATCTGTGAAAATTACAGCACTGTACCCATTACCCATCCATACGACTTTGAAATCCTCTTCAAGGACGTTTAAAGAAGAAAGAAGTTACTTGGGGTTGGTTCTGCAATTCGTTCATTCATTGCTCTTCAATATATATTTTTAATATGAAATCTAGAACCTTTTTATATTCAGACAATGGTTTTGTAATAAACTATCCCAATCCACAATAAATGTACAAGATATTATATTTGATAAAGATATAGAAATATCAGTTAAGGCAAACATTTATAATACTCATGTAATGTCATGTTGTCTCTATTTATCTTACAATCTCTATCTATTTGCCCTTAGCAATTTTGTATGCATATCTGCAGTTATATGGAATACATTTCTGTCATGAGCTGCCCCAAATTATATTTAGGAGATACAGGTGCACAAAGAAAGAAAAAAATCAGGAAAAAAGAAAAAAAAAATAAATGTAAAATGTTTGAGCTAGTAGAGGGGTTACAAAAACTTATTAGGGGCACTGAAGGAAAGGGTTTAATACAAATATAATCTTCTAACTGGGTCCTCGTGTGAGAAGTATCCCACAGTAAACCTGAGACACTACCATAAGGGTAACACAAATATTTATGTTTAAAGACATTGACCTTTTAATTAATTTACTCCATAGAAAAGAATCTGACATTTTTTCATGTTCTAGTTACAGAAGAGTTCACTAAGACTCACAGTTAACACAGAAATATTCTATCTATGTTTATGCTTGGATACAGAAATACAGACTCATTATTAAATCAACAGAATGTAGTGAAGAGCTAGAGATTGCTAATGCAATGGCACACACTGTAAACACATTTCATAAGGAGCTGAGTTTCTCACATTTTGACCATTTCTGATAAATTTTATAGGTATTAGCAGAAACATATATGAGAATTAATGCCAGATGCCTAAAAACTTAGCAGTAACAACTTGGAATGTGAATCAAATAATTTGAAATTAACTTTCTTAAAATTTGCAAGTGAAAAGTGCTACTGGCTTTTACAAAACTTGAACATTATTCTGTGTGGAAGGTCAGGGGTACCAGCAGCTCCCCAGAATTTCAGATGAAATAGCCAGATAAATAATGATTCCCTAACACAAGTTGTAGAACATCTGGATTCTTACATTAATGGACTACATTAACCCTGTGCCTTACAGTTACAATGTTTAAGCATCCACTGACATGACATAAATGACATCACAGAACTTGTGACACTGGGCAATTGTTTGGGTGATTTTAGACACCTACAGCATATAAGGCTGCATGAGTTGCTTATTCTAGTTTTCCTTGATAGATTCTGCAGAGAAATAGCATTCCTAGGACACACGTTTTTATCAGTTTTAGGTGTGCACTTCAGGATAAAATGAATCATGTGCTAAAAATGCCCTTCTCCCTCAACTGCAAAAAGAACTTAGATCACTTCAGAGACGTATATCTACATTAGTCCAGATGAATCTCTCTTCAAATTACTGTGTGAAAATACTCATCTTTCATACTGCATTGCCCAAACCAATGTTATTGTTAGTTGTTTTATCAGAAGATAGGAGTATTCTGGGGTCACTGTTCTCTTAAAAAATAGTGTCTACTATCTTGTATTTCATTGTCTCACCCTCATTTCTGTAATATGATAAGCTTACCAGAACATGATGAGGGTTTTTTTCACCAAAACCGAAAAGCTATAAAAATGAGCCTTAAAATAGTGAAAAAGATCATTTTATGACAAAGGGGAAAATATTATGAAAATTTAACCATGACAATCATTACTTATGTGCTTTTATTTTTAAACATTGTATGAAAAATGCAGTTGTGTCCCTTTCTGGCTAAATGGAATATTTGTCGTGGTAATGTTCGATAATTCAAATTTTGCCTTTTTAAAGAATTGCATATGCTTTGTACTACCATTTAATTACAAAAAAACCTACACAAATGGAAACACACTTTTACTGGATTGTGTTCATTTCAAGAAGGAGTATTCTTCAACCTGAAAAGAATAATAAGATGTAATTTCTCCAAAAAGAAAAAAAATATTCCACTGGTCTTTTCTTCAATGAAGTATGATGATTTCTATTTTTATTTTCTAAAATGGTATTAAAATTAATTTGGCAACTGTCATGTAATATCATTCAAAGTTTGCGTGAAATTAAGCGACATCCAGGATGTTGTGCCCAAATTGGACCAATGAGCAAATGACAATTATGTCCTAATATTGTCAAGGTGAAACTTGACAGTAGGATGTGTGCCACTGATATAGATGGAGATATGAATCTGTACTGGATTTTAGTAAATACTGATGTCTCTTGATTATGCAATCAAAAAACAAAGCAGAATAATTGAAGAGTTGTCTCACAATTATTCTGATCTCATTAAATTCCACGGTGGGGGAAAAAAAAAAACAAACCAAAAAAATCTTCCCACTGACTTGAAAGGGTTAAGGACATTGTTGTGCACAAAAAAGTCAGAGAAATGGTCAATACATGTGGGCTCTTTTGTAAAGTTGTCCTCTTCTCTGCTTAATGCTCTACAACTAGGGAAAGCTGTTATGACAAAATAAATGGCGTGGTATCTTCTAGCACTCAACTGCGATGTTGTCTTGGAGCCTCTGGGTCTGAACACACTGTACAGCTATTTGACAGTATCACTTCAACTAACAGTAACATCAGAAAGTTCCTACCTTGCAGTAAAACAATTTGCACAGGACTTCACAAGAAAGTCTGAAATTCCTGAATGTGCTGCCACTGCTCTCAACATAGTGCCATGAAATAACTTAGCAGGGATTTTCTTGTTCGTACCTCTGCCCAGGGTATGAGTTTAAACAAACAAAAATTAATTTAAATTGCATTCCTTGGACAATATGATTAACAACAGTTTCATGTGGCTGCTTTATTACTAACCACAATCAATACACCAGTCAAACTGTGTCACTGATTCCCTTTGGCGTTATTGTGCTTTCAAAGTATGCAAATAATGAATTTTAAAGGCCACTTCTTGTGTTGAATATATAATTCACTTCTAAAACTACAGGGTCATGAGATATTGTGAATCACTGAGCAAGCCTTCTTTGTTTCATCCTCACTTTTAAGGGAGACCAATCCTTTATCGTCATTGCTATATTCAATATAAAATACAAAATGAATCTGTGGCAGCCACAGATTTACCACAGGTCCACCAATGTACACCACATTAAGGGCTTTTCTAATTGTCTGCAGGTTTTTTTAAAGCTTTCTTTGGGTGCTGCAGTGACATGAGAACCTGCTTGACTCGCCCAAAGACGAAACATCTTGTGATCTTAAGTATGTTTACAGAAGATCACTCATGGCAAAGATGAGGGCCAGACATGTAAACTTAGATGATAGCTCTTGCTCTGTGTCTGTTCTCCCTGTAAATCTTCATTTTTAGAAGGCAGACATAAACAGGCTCTTGAAATGTCTGGACTAGGATCAAAAGAAAAATTCCACAGCATTACGTACTTCAGTACACAGTTAGAATCTACTCTGTATAAGGCAGCTTTGGCATTTTACTAGTAAACTTTATTTAATCTTTACAGAATATTTTCTGGGCACTAGCAAATAAAAGAGGAAAAAATCTTTCCTCGTACACCTAGATAGATTTCAGTCAACGGCAGTTGATGCTTAGAGAGTGAGCATTTCTGGAGTTCATCTGCTTTGTGAAATGAGAATTGTTTCTGTTCAGAGCACACTACAGTGAACTTGATTCTTCATAAATGAAATAAGTTTTAACATTTCTGGAGAGATTTGAGCCTGCTACTCTACAGTTTTTTACTGTTTTCTCAAATTATTAATTTGGACCTATTAATGCATATATTGTTTCATTTATTTATAGCCTAGGTGCCTGATTTAATAAGAATTTTGTTTAGCTCATCTTTCAATAAATGCACTGTATTTCCTCTCAGTTACACACTTATGCACATGCATGTACATAGTTTCATTCAGGTGTACATAAATATTAAAAAATAATACCAGCTTTAAGATCATATATATGTTTATCATAAAAACTCATTTTGAATAGGGACAAACTGTCTGTCTGTGTTCATTTGAATGGTCAGTGATCCAGCAGCGACAAGGTGCCACATTACAAAACACAAAGTTGGTTTTAACATCTGCAGCTTCTGCTACCTGTCAGCTCAAAAAGGCATTTAAAACAGGAAGGCAGGATTTTCAGAATTTTTCTGGGATAGCCCAACCCTGTCCATTCAAAGCTGTTGCTAAAGCTATCATTTTTAGTAGAAGTAGACTTCTGTTAATGAATTGAATGCTTTGGAAACTCCCACCCAGCATGCCTGTGTCTAGGCTCTACTCTCAGCTTTCTCAGTAAGATTCCTTTTTGCATTTGTATAAAACCCCCTAGCAATCCATGAGAATGGTGGGCTGGACACGGAAAAACAGGCAATTTCTGCTTAGGTGCTCATGCCTGAGATTGCACCCAGACGAAACCACTGAAGACTACTCCTACCAGACTAATAAAGGATCAGCTTATCAGAAAGTTTTAAACTAAAAAAGTGAAATATAACTAAGCTCACAGAAATTCATTTTAGCATTCTGTAGCCAAAATGCTGCATCTTTTTAACAGCCAGAGTCCACACGAGTCTGGAACTAATGGATGAGACAAACCTCATTCACTAGTTCTTGGCAAAGAAGGGAGGAGACCTCTCCATCCGTCGAGCTCTGACCCTGCAGTCCTTCGGCCAACGCTGCCCAGCAGCCCAGCAGGTCAGCCAGTCACCTCCCCCGAGGCACTGCAGCCGTGCCTCGCCTCAGGAGGCTGCTGGGGCTGCCTTATTTCTTTTGCCTGTTTACATTTTAGATGTGACAGAACAAAGTTTCCTGTGAAAGAGGAAATTTTGAACGCTTTTCTGTTGGCCTTTGTAGGCTCGCTGACTTGACTTTATTTGAGCTGGTTCTACTTAAGCTGACCTGAGTTTCTGAACAGAACCTTTCATGCCTCTTTAGTCCTTCTTTTTCTACTATTTTCACATCACTAAAATTGGACGAAAAGCAATTAAAAATGATGCTAAAGAAGGAATTGTAATAAAATTAGTCAAAGAGTGAGCTCATGAAATCGTGAAATTGTATCTTATTGCTAGGGAATAAATTGTGACCAGATGGATTAATTCCACTCTCTCAACTTTATTAATAAGGCAGTAATAAATGAAGGAACAGTTGGCATATTGACTTCTATTCAACTGTCTCCCTCTGTCCGACTGCATTATTCAGTGACAGATGAACCTCCAAAGATTCAGAGGTGGACACTGGTTCAGTTCAACACCCAAATTAACTAGAGTGAACTGCAACTCCTGGCTGTACAAAATAGGTTTAGAAATCTCTCACAAGGAGAGAGAGTCTCCCAAGAAATTTCAGTTCACTACTGCTTTTGGCTGGGAAACAATGGCTATCATTATTCACCAAGCACTGTCTAAGATGTAGATGAAGACATTGTCTACATCACAAGATACAGAAATCCATGAAACAGAGAATATAGGATTAATGGGCTGAACTGACCGAGTAATGTGTCTGTGTGCTGCAGCTATGTTTTAAAGGAAAGAAACTGTCACCGCTGTGCTTTGTAAGGAACCTAATGTGTTCCATCTGCAAAAATGGGATAATATTTCCCCAGTGACCCCAAAGGCACTGTCACAAAAAACACATTAAACACTGTGAGATGCTCAGTTCTATAGGGATCTCGTACGGGCCATAAAAACACTTTAGTAAAGAAGTCTGGGCGCTTACAAGGTTGGAACGTGCAGCGTGCAGACATCACTATGAGACTGGGAATGATATGAAAAGCTGAGGTACTGGCCATATTGTCAAGGCATGGTGGAGACATCAGAGAACAGTTTGAAATATGGACAAAGTGCAGCCATCAGTCTAAACTGCTTTCAAGTTCTTACTAGCTCTATTCATGTTGTTGCTACAATTCTTATTATTTTGTCTTAAGAATACAAGCATTCCGTGAATTGCAGGGTTTTTCCCTCTCAGTCACAAACTTCTACACAGAACTTTTTCTGGGGTATAATGTCATAGGCTTTAAGCAGTGATGGAAGAATGTAATATCTGCACAATATCTTTAGTATCTGCTAAAGAGCTTTTGAAAATCCTGGTAGGTGCCTCACTACAAAGACAACTGCCTTGAAGCACTTACAGATTATATGGACAAATAAATCTCATCTTGACACTAGAGCAGATGCAAAGTGGCTTCTTATGCACTGAGAATGCTAACCTCACAGAAAGCTAAGAAACAGTTTTGAGAAATAAGCACTTATAAAGAGAATATATTGCAAGTTTCATATGTCTATTTTAGTATCTTTCATGTGTATGGAGAATATAGAAGAATCCTTTCAATCTATGGAGGATTTTGATTCGATTCTGTTTCACATCATCCTTAATACTGCACATGATGTCAGTTAGACTCCTACCTGCCTTTCTGCTCCCAAATAGTCAATAGTTCCAAATTCTGCATTTGTGAACCATAGAACAAAAATATTCATCTAAGGGCTAAAAAGCACAACTCTTAATCTAGCAGAGACTTGTGAATTATGATTCTGAACAGCTTAGACATGCAGCAGATTTAGCTGAATTAAAACAGCTGAATTCGAAATCCAACTCCGTTAAGAATAAAATATTGTAAACATAAGTTTTGGAAAATATTTCAAACTATACCTAAAGATAATTACAGCTTTTTTTTTTTTTTAAATTTGAAGCTAACATCTGCATGGATTTTTCAACCACTTTCTTAGCAAACATGTTTTCCTAATGCAATTAATGATATTTTTCCCAAGCAAGAACAGTGACGATTTCCATCTTGTATGCTTCATAAACTAAAAACACAAAGGAAGCAAAAGGGAATGAAAATAATTTAGTATTTCTTTCTCCCTCACAATGAAGATAAAACAGGAACAAAGAACAGAAGATAGAGACATTTTGCTATTTTAGGTTCTGGTGGTTTTTTAGTTTAAAAAGCGAGATGGTGATGTTGACTTGGAGACTTTTAGACCTGTGTCACGTTTGGATTCCCACGTAGTCCTCCTCTTTCCCTTTGTCTTTTCCCAGTGCAAGCTCTGAATGTGAATTGACTGGAATCTTGCCAAGTTCACTATCTGGAAATGTTGAATAGCTTGAGAAAACCATGTGCTTTTACAGTGCAGTAAGTAAATATTTTGTGTGATAACCAAAGGAATTATTAGGTATTTATGGTTTTCTGTCAATAAGGCGCTGGTGTGGCCCTGACTCTTTTCCCTGTTAATTAGGTAAAAAATATACTGTGTTAGCTGGGAAATCCCACAGCCTTGTGGCTATTTTTAAGGAGCATTCTCTTCTGCCCTCTCATGCTCAGGGTACATGGCATTCACCGTTCACTTTGCAGAGAGATCTATACACCTTCCTACATGCAAGAGGTGCTTGAGCTCTAGCCTTGTTCATTTGATTTTAGAGTAAGACCTTTATATCACAGCCACAACAAACACAGCAGAACTTCTTGGACTGAACAGCTACCACTACATTCAGAAAGTACGAAAAGGTATTAAGAAACAATGAGTTGAAAAGCATTACCTTTCACTCATGAATTCTGAAATTGAAATACTCTGACAATGAAGGCAATGCATTGAAAAAAAACGTTAGCTGAGGACTTGGTCCAGTGAGTTATACATCTGCTAAAGCTACTCTTAAAGCTGCTTTTCACAGTAAGCAAGGCTTGCAGATTTGAAGTCAGTGTTTCAGGGTGTACTTTATCCAAAAGTACTTCTTTCTCACTTTTAACACAAAATCCTGTAGACCTTGCAAGAACATCTGTTAACTTTACTTAAACCTTGGGGCATACTGAGGTTAAGATTCCAAGGAGAAATTCAGGATGTTTGGGTCCAGATAATAACTCTGCCTCTTATTTTCCATATCAGCTTGGGCAGAAGACTTGGAGCTCCACTCAACACTACTCTCGCCTGTTAAATGTCGTCCAAAAACCCTCACTCAATTGCCACCATCCTCCTAAGTGCTTAAGTTTCTTCTAGTGGGCACAGGAAAAACCACCCATAGCTCAGCAGAGCTATGTTAGCCGGCCCTTTCAGCCCTAACAGAGTTCAAAAACCCCTTTGCCAGCAGCGCTTGATCTGATACTTGTTCTCAGGACATGCCACCAGGAGTGTGCAGTGCACAAACCATTAACTGGTATTTCCCCTTTCATACAATAAGTAGATGATTTCCCTGTGATAGAGGAAATACAGTTTAGAGTCCCTGTTTTAACTGATTTGCAGCAGAGATTTCAATTCAAGCTCCCAATGTCTTTCCTCCATTTGGTGGGCTATAGGCTATTCTGGGCAGTTCTGTCTCAATCTCTCCCAAGGAAGCTATTTGCATTTGCTTTGTACACACAATTAAATACTGACTTGTAAAAGCCTTGAACCTGCTTCACCCGCAGGCTAGATGCGTGTAAAGAATGAAGGGTGAAACTGGATGGAGGGAGCACCACCAGGCTCCCTGCTGACTGTCACATGAGAAAGGACCGACTGAAGTACGTACTCACCTACCTGAGAGAGCACGTGGCAATTCAGAGTGGAGGACAGCCTCACCTGTAAGCCAAGACTGGATGTGTAACTCCCAGAGAAAGGTACACTTCAGGCACATTCCTTTCCCTATGATTTTCTGCAGGGCAATAAGTTTGTCTCCCGAATCACTGTGCTGGCTAGTGTAGAGTCTTTTTTTTACAAGCTGAAATTTTCTATTTCAAATTTAGAAAAGGTTTCTAGCCAGACACTTTTTTGTGTGTGCTTTCTCCCCCAGTTGTATCAGGTGTTCCACTAAAAAGCAACATTAGACCTTTCTCTGCAAGCTTTACCTCACGAACACTCCCTGAGCAATGCACGAGGAGCCTAGTTACACTGCTTGAACACGGTGTGTTTACCTAGGCCTCAGGATGCTTAAATCTCTCTCTTGCCAACTGATTGCCCTGGATGCTCCTGCATGTCCCCGAACACGAGAAAAGGAATGTAAAACTGATTTTTTTCCCAGCAAAATATTAATAACAGATAGCAAGCTGACGACTCCCAAACAGTATGCAAAAGAACTAAGTTCTGCAAGTCCAGTTCAATAGGTGCACAGATTTTGTTTCTTTTTTCTTCTTCTAATTAAAAAAAAAAAAAAGGAATACTGGGATTTCCTTTCTTAGTCTAAATTGAGCTTAAATCAGCCCAAAGCATTGAAAAGGTATTAGTGAGCCATGGATGAACTGACAGCAAGATTTCAAGAGCTTTGTTACCTTGGGAAGTAGACATAAACAAAGCTAAGGAAATGATAAATAAATGGACTAAATATATTCACTAAAAAAACCCATAAAAGTTTATTACTGTATTTATGTTATGTGGGATGCAGGGTGAATTAAAAAGTTTTTTGTTTAAGGAATTAGTGCATGCACTGTTTTATACAGAAATTGTTCTCCGTGTCTTACTAGGTTTTGGAATACACATCAGAGTGATGCATGGTCTGGGGAACGTTGAGGAAGCCACTAATATAGGCTCAGAAAAACCAAGTGGAAGACTTCTGAAACTGTTTTCCCAGACAACGCCAAAACCCCCAGCGAGTTCCTGCTTTTTATGTCAAGACAGTTTGCATATGTGTGGAGGCTTCACTCCAGCCAAAAGTGCACTTGTATCTGGTGGACAACAGGAGGTATTTCCCTTTGCATATGTACAGTCTGCACTGATGCACATGTTTGCAGAGCCCGAGCACACGGCCAGCTTCGTGCAGCCGTGCGCTTTGATGCTGGCTGTCTTTAATGGTGTCCCAGAGAACACACAGGGCCAGATGCTGAGAGCAGTTGTGTTGAACACCCGAGCCATTCAAGTCAACTCCCAAGAGCCGAACACCCTCCTCTTCAAAAAGCAGTACCCCTGGTGAAAGGACCCATGCTTGCTCTCCAGTGAGAGTGGTACAAATGGTTTGTCTGCTCAACGCCCAGTCTGCGCTAAGAAATATCACCTAGGTATAGACAGTCAGAGAGACGCAGGGATGTGCCATGGAGCAAGACCTGAGCCTGAGGATGTCTGTTCTGCAGGTCATAGTGGCTGGCAGCTCCACAAGCACCAACCTGATTCTTCTGTATTTGGCTCTGTTTTTAAAGTGGCCTTCGATGAAGGGCCCATCTTTGATAAAGGGTCCATCTCTGAGGCTTTTCTGGCCAAATACCAGAACCTGCTCTTACTAAGACGTCAGGCTGTTTGTGTAAGTGAGTTGAAAGACAGGTTCAAAGATCTTGAGAGGGTACAGTTTTAGAAAGAGAGCATTTACACCAATCTTTCTAACTGTAACCAGCAAATATTTTATGAAATACCTATTACTACTGTAAAGTATAGAGCCTTGTTGCATACACAAAGAAATGTGAGGGCTAAAATTAAAAATGTAGAAATGACACTAGAGAAAGTCTCTGTGCAAAACTCCAGGACAGATGGACATTGCACGGACAGGTCTCCATTCCACACTATCCACAACTCAAATTAAAGCAACTCCTATTCAGAAGGTTCTGTATATGTCTACAGTAGTGCAGAAGGGAAGACTATGTCTTTTTCTCTATACGTACGAAAGAGAATGAGAGAATATGAAGAGTCAAGAAGTAGTGGTGGGGGTTTTCTCCTTTCTTCCTCTGCAGTAAAAATCTTTGATAAAAATACAGTACTTAAATGGAAATCAGTCAGTAACATTTGAGATTAAAGTTTCTTGGACAATGCACACAATGAAGACTGTATCAAAACAGAAAAGATAAATGTATTTATAGATAGTATCCGGTTATCATTTATACTTCCCTTTTATCACACTGTGGCTTACCATGAAAAGAACGAAGTAATGAAGGACTGATTTGCCTTTGAAAATCAATACATATTTCATTCAAAAGAACCTTTGAGTTTGAATATTTTCCTTGCTGTCTAATAGCTATGTCCATCACTAAATTTTACATATCCCCAGATACTCATTAATATACACAGCTGGGAGACAGGAGTAAGACAGGCAAATCTGTTTTCCTAGAACACCTACAAATCTGGCCAAGTAGTAATTTATTTCCTAAACTATAGTGGGATCAAAAATGACTCTAATGAATTTGCAGAGCACTTGCTGCTATAATTACAGAAGTGAATTTCATGGATTTTTTATTAATCATGATCTTTTTCAAAAGATACTGATTAAAGGTTTGCCTTCTGGTGCATAGCAGACTGAAAACGCGGCCTCCTTACAGCTTGATGGCTTACTGAACGGCAGACTGCATGCAGGTAGTTTTCACACATGGACAGAAACAGATTGCATGCAGTTAGTGCCAAATGAGCAGATTGAAGTTAGAATTCACCCTGCTTTCTCCAACAGCCTGCCTGCAGTAATTTACTACTGCATGTCCTTTTCATTCAGCTAAAGTAGTCAGGAAGCCACTAGTTGAACAAGGCCTCCCTCACAAAAACCAACTAATTACTTCTGAAAACTGAATAATGCGCTTAGTGACGATGTTTTTTTCTACTGCACAAATCATAAGAAGTGAAGCTGAGCTGAAGCCTTGTTATGGTCAATACTGAGATCACATTAGCACAGAGATGGAGCACAGTGGATAGAAAAAATTCCTTCCATATCAAAATTTAGGCTCCCTCAATAATGTATTAAGGCAGTTAATTACAGCTTATTAATCACCTTTTTTCCTTGACCTACACAAATAGTTTTATACAGCAATTTAGTCTCCCCAACAGACAGACTTCTGGAAGATGTCTGTGATTCACTTCAGGCCTGGGGAGCAATGAGGAGGCAGATAACACAGCCAGTGCGGCATTACAAACATAACCAAATCAAAGCGACTCAGGTTGTTCCCCCCAGAATGTCAGAAACATGTTGACTCCCTGTTTTTTTTGCAAGGACAGAGGCTACACTTGGATCTGGGCAATGTTCCAGGCCCAGGCAGTGACCCAGCCTACACTCGCCAACATTCAGCACTTCAAAGAAATAACTCTGTGTAGAGCTAAGGACTTCTCCACCTTTCATATGCGTTTTGAGTCAGTTTATGAGGTGTCTTGTGTCTAACTTTCTTGTGTCCACTAATAAAATGAATTGCTGTAAATTCAGGTTTCTGGAGGTGTGGAAGAAGTTTTTCCTTCAGCAAAGTAGGCATGGATACAATCACATCCTATTGCAAACCCTCCCACAGTACAACCCACATTGTTTTTATGACTGTTTGACAGGATTATGTGATTACAGGCAGTGTCCCCTGAGCAGCTCTGAAACCATGGACTGAATATTATCTTGTTTAAGTATTTTTGCCTATACAGATGAACAGGCAGCTCTTGGCCTGTCCGTACTCCTAGTCGTTAACCAGCTATTCTTCATCTTCCTCCTCTTCCTCAGTAAGATACTGGGTATCTTGCAACAGGAATTTTATTTAGAGTGTTTGCCCAGTAGTAACTCCGAAAAACCCCTACAAATCTTGAATGAAACACACAGCCCAGACTCTCTCCAGCACAAGCTCTCTTGGATGTGGTAAAGGGATGCCAGAACTTGCCGTGGACACTGAGATCCTGGCCTTGAGGCACACTTGGCTGTTGCAGAAAATTAAAACATTTCCAGTTTGAATCAGACTTAGAGGAAGTATTACAGACAAAAGGACTGAGATAATGGAAGGGATCTATTCCAGCAAATATTAGACTACAGAGTATTATGATACAGCATACATTAGATACCATTACATATTGTATACTGTAATTTATATTAGATACATGAGAGTAATTTAACAAAGGTTAAATTAAGTATTAGTGCAAGGATCTTGTTATCTTGCTTTAACTTCTTTTTAATTCCCTCCTTCTACACCCTTTCTATAGCCTTTTTATCATTTAACAGTAGAGATTATATAAACTTTACAGTCTTTTTTTTTATAGAAATACACAGATGTGGAGTAATCTGGCCATGCCGATTCTACCAGGCTGATCTTTACCCTTCAGCTGCTAATATGCCTTTCTCTCATAAAAATGGCAGTTCTGCATGACTGAATCAGGGGAGAATACTTCTAGGAAAGTATTGACGTTTGATAACTTCTTATTTCTTCTCAATTATTTTTTCATATTACCAAGATGAGAAAGACAGTAATAAAGCTTGAGGGAAGGTCAGAAAGGGGAAAAGGAAAAGAGAAGGATATGGGTTAAATGAACAGTAAATTGTTTTCTTAGGGCACACAGCTCTCTGTATGTGCCATGTTACGACAAATCAATAGAATAGCTTGAATAATTGTTTGCAATTGCTAAAAAGTATTTGGAAATACTTTTAAATGCCTCTGTTTTGCAATATTAAACCTGCCTTCTATTGTGTTGAAAGAACAACGTAGGAGGAAAAACTCATGATTGGCTGCTAGTCTGAAAGCACTGTGTTACTATTTTCGTATAGAGTGAACCAAAAAGAAAACGTGGTAGATTAGATAAACTCCAGCTTACCTTCTTGCATCGCAAAATGTCCATACAAATACTGATCTTAGTAGACCACCACACAGAGCTTATGATGATTAAATAGCCTCCTTCTTCTAGGCCAATGAACTTCAGTGTCTAACATACTGGGGCATGAAAAGGTACGCAGGTCCAAGAAAGGACCTCAATGCAGCTATGAAAACCCAGACACACAGAGGCTCCAAATGGCCTTTAGATTGCCAAGTTCAATGGCTTGGGGCTGACTTCGCCTTCTCCTTGTAAAACAGTATAAACCCCTTCACTGTATCAAAGCTTCATGTGAATGAGACTTGGATGTGCTATGAAGTATTTCTTATGAAGCAAAAATGCTTAGTCCTGTTCTGCCTTGCTCACCCTCCAGTAACTGACTGAAGTTGTGAAGTTAGCTCTGAGTTAAAGCCAAATGAAAGAGGTGCTATTGTTATTTATGAGTGCTGGTGGTCCACTGGCAGTGTGCCATTCATAACCAGTTTTTGTAAGAAGCTGGATATTTCCCAAGATGTTTTTTTCCTGTCTTCTGGTTGACCTCAGTGGCAGCTGTTGAGTGTAATTATCTCAAAGGTCCCCAAGGCTAAGGAGTACCTCTCCACAGCAAGTACAGTGAGTTCCAAGAGTAAGCTCTATCCTTTCACAATGCTTAATGGTGAATGCCTCTAATGACAGGAGCTGATGTAACGTGTAAGTTCCCCAAATACTCAGTTTTGTACCCTAACAGATACAGCTTACATACATCAGTTTTTTTCCAACAAAGCATCTCTTCAGGTCTGCTTGTCCTTCTTTTCTGAGGTACAAGCTCCTTATCCGAAGCCTTCCTCACACAAACAGCAATAGTATAAAAAAACACAGTGCCAAATCATGATATACTGTCAGAAAAATGACAAAAGGAGTGAAAGAAAGCTGATCATCACTTCTTAGTGATTTTATCTGGGATAACTTGCCACTTGCAACATCCACATGTGCAGTGCTTAAGGGGTTGTCTGACCTCATGTTTTTGCTCCACATCTGTCAACTACAAGCAGAGATCTGTTTGCACAGTGTAGCACTCTGGAACATTATGATACTCCCACAAGTATTTCTGGCTTATAAAGCAAGAAATGGGTTACCTTGAGGCTGTGGTATGGTCATCTGTGTTTTATATGTTGCAGTTGTAACACTCATCGTATTCTGTAAATTATATTAGTTACTTCAGATGACAAATGATAGAATTTCAAAATGAAAAGGCACTGCTAACCATCAATATAAACTAATGTATATAGCTTTGAATCTTTCACGTCATAATGATTTGCCACAGTCAAAGAGCACATCTGATTTGTTTTATACTTCTTGAAAATGTACATCTTCTTCCACACAGTTCACAGAATCAGAGTCACAAAATCATTCCAGTTAGAAAGAACCTCAGGAGGTCTCTAATCTAACTTCTTGCTCCATGCAGACTCAGCCATGGTATCAGACCCTGTTGCTCAGGTTGCTTTGTCTATTCTGGTCTTGAAAACCACCAAGGATGGAGCCTGCACAACCCCTCTCTGCAGTCTGCATCACTTGACTGTCCTCAAAGTGAGAAATCTTCCCTTACACGTTCCTGGACAGAAACTGCCCTGTTTCAATTCATGACCATCAGCTTTTGTTCTGCTGTGCACCTCTTTCATAATAAGCCTGGCTCCCTCTTCTTGGCAACCTCCTCTTAGGTGGAAGGCAGCGATTAACTCTCCCTGAAACCTTCTGCTCTCTGGATTAAAAAAGACCACATCCCTTGGCCTCTCCTCAGATGGCAAATGCTGCAGGCCAAATGTGCCCTGAAGGCTTTTTATGCTGTAGCTAGGCATGCACACAACCATCTGAGACCCGACGGTGCTGATATTCGAGTTAGAAGTAGGTATTCCTCTAATTTTGCCAATAGATGCTGATTAGTAAATACTCTGGGAATTTATATGACAGACAGCCCAGTGGAAAACACAGCTAAGAGATCTCTGTAATATCAAAAAGCCTAATGATAGTGCTGAGACGTATGAGATGCACGTTCAAATCCTTTATGAACTGATTGATGCGTCTTCAGTTAGCGGTTTAAGTAAAAAACATCTCCAGTGGAATAAGCACGGACTAACTCTAAAGTAGGGGTTCATCTGGTATGGGGATTCTGCTCCACTTCAGGCAATTTTTTCATAGATTATAAAAACCCAGTAAAAATCTTTTTTCTATGGGCTGTGGACAGAAATCCTAAGAGAAGAGGAAGAATAGGGTTGCTATTGACTTCGAGAAGATCTTTTTCATCTAATGCCTGGATGGCTTGAGTTCAGTTCTTCAACCCACTTCCTGGAGGACTGCCTTTCTCCACTCACTTCACTGAGGGCTCTGAGGGACTAATGCTCTAGCTTAAGCATCTGAGAGAGATGCTCAGATGTGGACAGGGATGAACACTGCTCTCCGTTTTGTTCAGGGGATCTTCAAACACACTACAAGTGAGAGGATCAACACCACATCAAAATTAAGTGTATGATGTGGTCTTTCCATCTTGATGGACACCTAACCCCAACACTTAGACACCACCCATTTCTTTCTTCTTTCCAGGAAGAGGACTTTTCCAGATAGTCCTTACCTCCTTTTAAGTTTGGTATTTATAGGTTAATGAACACTTTTGAAAGAGCCCAGAATGGCAGGCTGGGACTTGAGAACTCGAAAGAATGAAATGAAAAAAAAAAGTGCATTTTTGAACCTCTGTAGTGTATGTTAATTTGCCGTGCTGTTTACATTATTCTGTTACAAAATAATAAAACCAAATCATAATATTTACAGATCAGTTTTTATATTTCAAATGTTTTTGAAGAAGTTATAATGTGTTTCACACCTTCAGGTAGGAAACAGCCACAAAACTTTGTGACTGGAGCAGAGCTTTATAACTTCATAAGCTGAGGGGTGAACACTTTGAATTTTATCTCATAGAGACTAAAGACAGAGCCTTCAGTCTTATCACTAGGGGCTTTATTTCTCTATTGTTTATTTAAATTAGAAGTCGCATTCCTAACAGATGATAAAACCCTGGATGAAGGGTAAAGCCTCCAGGCATACAAAGAAAAAGTAAAAAAAAAAATCTCACAAATTTATACTTTCAAATAAAATTATTATGGGAAAAGTCGTTTCACTGTTCAATTTCCTTCATCACCAGTCTTCTTTTTTTTCTTCCCTTTTCTCTTCTTTCACTTCCTTTTCCAAAACCAACCTTTATCCAAAAATCACATTACCTCTGTAATGACTTGACCCTGTATTGGTAGGAGTTTTAGGAATTTTCAGTGGGTAAAGTGTCAGATTTGACACAGGTCAAATCATTTAGGAACATAAGCTTTCATTCTGCTGAAATATATGTATACAGAATATCCAGCACCGCATAAGTCTTCAGCTTCTAAACATCATATCCATCTTCAGATATCCAGTAGTCACAAAGTGGTACCACAGTTGCGACAGCAGGTTTGAACTCTGTGTATCATCTCATGTGCCAGTGGAAGCAACCAACGTCTTGCTAAAGAAGTTTGTACCACATTCCCTACCTCCTGTGAACACGAGACTCTTCTAACTTTCCATGCATGAGTTGTCACACATATTTTATCAGGATTGCTCAGGATGCAAGTTACACAGGATAGGTTTCATCTGATCAGATATTAACTGTAGAAAGAGAGTCACTACATATTTATAGCTAAGCCATTCAGACAACTAAAATAGATATTCAAAACAGATCAGCTGAACTATACCTTAAAACTGACAGTTTTTCCCAGCTGATTATAACGGCATCCAAAGGAACAAGCTCAGCTGTAGAGCTCTACATCACTAAAAACAGAAGTCAAGTAAGATGGATCCCATCCACAATGTACAGACTGAGAAAACTACTCAGGTCACAGAAGATTTTCCCTTCCACCCATATTTTAATTTTTGCAGAGAGTGGGAACTGAGCAAAGTATTTGGTACAGAGGGTCAACATAAGCTGTCAATTACCAGAGCACCTTTTAGAAATGCACACGGCAGTTCTTCAGGTACGGTGTCAGCTCTCTGGCAACTCATAGTCAAACAAATTTCTTCTGTGCCTGCTACAAAGCATAGAGGGAATTCATGCTACTGTCCTCTTCTTTCCTACTGTCAAAAGAGTAGGCAGCAGAAGATACTGTTAATATTTTTTCTACAACAAATCAAATATAAAACTTAATGGGCCACAATATACAGCAATTTCTTTCACAATCTGTAGCAGAAGCAGTCAAAGAACATACGAGCTTCAAATGGGCTTTGGAAACAGTTAATAGTGGGCAATAAGCCACAATAATGAAAAACAGAGCTTTGAGGATAAACTGAAAACAGTACCATTTTCACTATCTCACTTTCAAAGGGAACAACAAAATGGATTCTGAAGAGATGATACTCTTTCATATTTCTTTTTTGTTGGATTTACATATTTTTCTGGGCTCCTGTCTAAAGCTGATGATTATTAATTTAGTTTATTGTAAAACAGAAAAGAAATAATCTAATTCTTATAGAGTGTGGTATACTTTTAATCCATGACTCACTTTTCCATCTGCTCTTTGATGAAAACAGCCACAAAACACAGGATTATTGAAGTAGAACGAAACAACTACAGTCCTCCATTTTCTTTTTTTTTTGAAACACTGTTCTTTCTAGCAGAGTTCTCTGTTTTTATTAATGGACCTTTCAGATAGAGCCTGGTCTAAAATGCCTCACCTTAATTTGGTCTGTCAGGCATTCAAACTCTGTCGAACCTACAGAACACGGTATAAAGTTTCTTTCCCAACCTAAGCCCTAGTGGAAAGAATTATGAAAGAAGGTGTGGGTGATGTATTAACTCTGCTTTTGTGGGTTTGTGTCTGGAAGAGGTCTCTGAAAACGTCCCTTGGCTAAGTACGTCGCAATTTCACCTATCTGGACCAAACACCAAAGTTGCATAATAAAGTCTACTACTATTTTGGCCTTCCATAGCTTTTGCCAGCAGGATCTTCCCACACAGAAGAAGGACTAAGTTGACATTTTTAGATTTTTACGGTTATTTCTGAAGTCTTATCGAGGCTTAAGATAAGTTACACAATAATTTTTATCATTAAAATCAATGGGTTTGGTGGCTAGACCAAACATAGTCTCTACAATTGAGACTGTTTGATGTTTTACTTATCACAAATAAGGAATCTCTGAGCCTTCCTGCAGTGGAATAAAACACCGATAAGGCAGAGTGGAGTGTGTGTAGGTAAAATCTGTAACACAGTGTTGCAGGAGGAAAAAAGACAGCCTGACATACTCATGCTTAATGATGCACAAGTCTGTATGCAACTACAGCCCAAATTTTACTTTCAGAAACAACCAGATAGATTCTGCTGCTAATAAATTAACAAACATCTTGACAAGATATGTTCAGCTCTTCTGGTGCCTGTGTGGTAATACATGTTTCTGAGATGAGGAATGTAGCACTATTAAAATTGAAAAAAGCCATCATTTCAGTATTTGCATGCGATCATAGGTCTTCCTTTTGCAGCTGCTTTTTTACTGTTTCATTTCTGTCCTATTTCTGTTCTGTTGTTTCAAAAGAACAGAGCTTTACATACTCTGGCTTTGTTCAGCACACTAGAGCTTAGTGTAAGTTTAACATGTGTGACACAGCTGATGTTAATAGACATAAATGTCCCCTAAAGTAGTTTTCCGTATTTATTTTGGAACAGATGTTTTATCTCTTTTTGTGTCCTTGGACACTGGCCATTCCACAGGACTCTAACTGAGATACATGAAGAGGTGTGTGGCTAAAACATGTTTTGTTCAGAAAATGTTTCTTCCTTTCAGTTGGAATCACCACCAGTAAAACAGGAATGATTTTATCTGAACAGAAAAAATATTAATAATTTGCTTTCATTGTGCACAAATGACCAGAAATGCAAAAAAAGCTTTAAATGCTTCCTAGGACTAGTCTGTAAAAAAGAAGTTATATTAGAACTTTACCTCTTGTGACAATACATAGCTTCTCATACTTGTACACAGCAATTATCTTCAGATAGAAAATGGCACGTAAAACAAAATTCTTTTGTCCATCTTCTCAATTTGTTGTTATGTACCTGATATAGAAAATATTTCTAGAAAATTTAATTATTATTGATTAAGCTGAATTTCTGGAAAAACATTAGAGCAGCAATACGTATTTTGAGATCACTTTGCTGGCAAGTAAAATGTGTTGTATGAAAATGTCTTTGTTTTCTACTATATGAAAATTCATTACTTTAAACTAGGTAGACATAATAGCTTGCTTTGAACAATGGATTAAAGTAATGGCTTTCTTTGCTTTTATACTTTTATGTTGATCATAACACTGCAGTTCTGTGACCTCCAACAACCTCATAATTCTTCAGCAATCATAAATGAAGTCTTTATTCTTGAGGCTAGCTTAATTTTGAATTAAAACCTGTTTCATGAGTTTGTCTTCAGTTCGGTTACTTCCTTTTTAAATTCTGTCTTCATTTCCCTAATGTCCATATGTAAGGTTATATAGCTTTGTAACAGAATGTTTACTGGATCAAAAACAAGGGAAAAGTCTCATTGTTGTAATGATGGCATCCATCCCAAACCGTATTAGCTACAAATAATTGCTTCCTAGATTGCTCAGTTGGCAAGGAACATCCTGGTTTAAAACCCTCTTGACCTTTATCTTTGCAGAGCAAAGCATTTGTGAGCAAGGTTTCTGGCAATAAGTAGTCTCTAAATTGTACTTCTCTCTTGTTCCACTACTTTAAAACTAAAAGGAAAGAGAAGAAGTTCTTAAGCTCAGCTATGTGAAATATAGATAGAGCAAATGATTAGCAGTTCTATTTTATTTCCAGTTTTGGCTAAATTAAATGCAGCATGGCACAGCTTTTTACAAAAAGAATCTGATTTGTGAGAATCACAGACACACAAAGCAGGAAAGAAACCCACGAGCAAAAAGAAACCTGTGAGGTCATCTAGTTCATCCTCCCATACTGAGGCAAGATCAAGTTTACCAGCAGTTTTACTCAACCCACTTAAGGTCTTTCAGTGAAGGGCATTCCACAACATAGCTAAAAAAGCCTGGAAGAAGCCACATAATCTATTACTCACGAAATGCTAAGAAATGCTGATGGGTGAAAGGAATGAACAATAATGTTCTTTCTTTGCCAAATACCTGTTTTCCATATGTTATTTCTTCTTTATAGGACCTTTCTGTGTTTCATGGATGGATCTATAACTCTTATTAGAAGGGATTAATTCACAGGGCAAAAATTAATTCTCTACAGATCCACAATTATAAAATTAATTAAAAACAGTACAATAGAGACAATGGCATGAATGTGTTTTCCTTCAAGCACAAGAAGCATTCAGAAAAAAGTGAATCCATAATCTTAAATTCAAAAGGATATTCAGCCAAACTACTTGATAACAGAAAAATCCAGATTATTTATGTTTATTTCAATTAAAAGTGTTAGAAGTATAAATTCCCGTAAGACACTGATTACTAATCCCAGCTACTTTTATATGAATATGACTAAGAGCCAAATTATTCTAAGTGGAGTTTTTGATTAAGTGTGATATGAAGGAGTTCATGGCATCCTTTGGACCTTAATGAACTTTCTCCTTCAAAATGTCAGAGTGATGGTAAAGAAGCAAAATGAGTTTTTTATTTTAATGTGATGGAAATAAACAGTGGTTTACAAAACTGTAAATAAGAACGTTAAAGAAATAAAATGTACAAGAATAGAAAAACAGTATTAGTGAACGTGCTCCCTCTTCGCTGCTCAACTAACCTCGATGAGAGTACTAGGATTATTTTGTCTCATATTTAGCTTCACATTAGGGCAAACTTGGCACAGCTTCTACTTTGGTGAGTGGGGAGTTGCAGTCTGGCTTGGCAGATGATGCTCTTGCCTTACGGTGCCAAAGGTCCAGAGGTTGAAACCTAGCTGCAGCCATGTGTAGGATACACACACAGCAAGTCCAGTCCCCAGCTAGAACTAAGGTCCCTGCTAACTGGTTGTATCCACTTGTACAACTGATTGCCAGCTGGCAGGCACAAAGTATTATTTGTGGTATTTAGCAAAGTGGAAGTGCTACAGTCAGCTCAGACCTTCAAAGACAGGCAAAATTCTGCTAGATGCAATAGAAGTACTCCCTGTTCTGCTCTATGCAGCACACACACATAGGAGGTAAGAAAAGCTGTGTTCACAGGAATAACAGAAAAAATAATATATTACGGGATGGATTCTGGCTTAAAAAGTGCCCAACATCCTTCACTGAACTGTGGAGTTATCCATGTAGCTGAAATATTCTCAACAGTCTTTGAGCTCAACTAAGTTTCATGGACTCTGGACCAGCGGACTCATAGCATAATTTAGGTTGGAACAGACTTTCAGAGGCTCAAAGCAAGTAGAGATGTGATAACTCACTTCTTGAGGCCTCCTAAGCAATTTAAATTCCAGATACTGCAGTCCAGAAAACCTGGTTAATTTTATTTTTAAATAGCCTGCTAGCATTTGTATGAGAAGTGACTGCATCTCTGCTGAGGAGCCAGTACCAAACAGCTGACCAGCAGCAACTGAAAGCAATACAGCAGAAAGCTGGTGCATCCCACCATTTGGTTAACACATCTCTAGCCAAAGGTGTCCCAGTGAAAGGTCTGAACCTTTTCTAGAATTAACAAGCTGCAGAACATTCTCAGTAGTCCAGTTTTGACTGACATTTCTTCTTGGAGCCTCCATCTGCGATCAGTGTCATAGCATCATAAAATACATGGTTGGAAGAGACCTCAAGGTTCATCTGGTCCAACCTTTCTTGGCAAAAGCACAGTCTAGACAAACAGCCCAGCACCCTGTCCAGCTGAATCTGAAAAGTGACCAGCATTGTGCAATCCACCACCTCCCTGGGGAGACTATTCCAATGGCTGGTTGTTCTCATTGTGAAAAATTTTCCTCTTCTGTCTAATCGGAATGTCCCTAGGTGTAACTTGTACCCACTACCCCTCATCTTTTCCACGTTACTCCTTGTAAAAAGGGAGTCTCCATCTTCTTTGTAGCCACTCTTTAAACAGTGGAACATGGTGATAAGGTCTCTCCTAAGCCTTCTTTTCTCAAGGCTGAACAAACCAAATTCTCTTGGCCTTTCCTCATATGGCATGCTTCCCAGTCCTTTGATCGTCTTTCTGGCCCTTCTCTAGACCTTTTCCAGTCGCTCCACAACATTTTTGTATAGCAGGGACCGAAACTGAGCACGGTATTCCAGGTGTGGCCTGAAAAACACTGAGTAGGGTGGGATAATGACTTCTTTATCTCTGCTGGTGATGCCCTTGTTGATGCAACCCAGAATCCTGTGGGCTTTCTTTGCCACAGCAGCAGCACACTGTTCACTTGTATTGATCTTCTTGTCCACCAGGACCCCCAGGTCTCTTTCCACAGAGCTGCTTCCCAGCTGGGTAGATCCCAGCCTGTGCTGCACACCTGGATTATGTTTTCCCAGGTGCAAGATCTTACATTTGTCCTTGTTGAACTTCATGATTCTTGTTAGCCCACTCTTCCAGCCTATCCAGGTCTTTCTGCAGGGTGGCTCTTCCTTATGAAGTGTCCACTTCCCTACTCAGTCTGATATCATTAGCAAACTTCATCTGGGTACACTTGATCCCAGATCACTTATGAAGATATTAAACAGTGTTAGGCCCATTATCAGTTCCTGGGGGACCCCACTTGTGACAGGTTGCCATTTTGAAGAGGAGCTATTTACCACCACCCTCTGGGTGCAGCCTGTCAACCAGCTCCCCACCCACCACACAAACCACTTGCCTGGACTGTAACGCATCAGCTTTGCTAGCAGGAGGCAGTGGGAAACCGTGTCAAAAGCCTGAGAGAAATCCAGTTAGACGATGTCCACCGCTCATCCCACATCAGCTGAGCAGATTACTTCGCCATAGAACACAATCAGATTTGTCAGGCATGATTTGCCCTTGGAGAATCTGTGCTGGTTTTTCCCAGTCACATGCTTCATTTGACTTGTGATAGTCCCCAGGAGGATTTGTTCCATAGCTTTCCCAGGGTCTGAACTAAAACTGATGGGCCTACAATTTTCTGGATCCTCCTTTAAACCCTTCTTGTAGATGTGGGTGACATTAGCGTTCTTCCAGTCTTTTGAGACATCCCCTGATCTCCACGACTTCTCAAGACTATGGAGAATGGCCTTGCAATGATGTCAGCCAGCTCTCTTAACACCCTCGGGTGGATATTGTCAGGGTCCATCAACCTGTAGGGGCCAAGCTCCTGCAATAGTTCACATATCAACTCTTCCTTCACTTACAGTGGGTCTGTGTTTGCATCAACGTGAATTTTTTCTCCCAAGGCATGGGGCCCGACAGTGCTGATAAAGACAGAGGTGAAGAAAATGTTGAGAATCTCTGCCTTTTAAGTATTTTTGGTGACTAATTTACCTCTTCTGTTTTACAGTGGGCCAATATGTTCTTTCTGTTTCTGCTTGTTGATTACATACCTGAAGAACCCTTTCTGGTAGTTTTTGACACCTCCGGCTAATTTCAACTCAAGCTGAGCTATTGCTTTTCTAACTGCATCTCTGCATGACCTGGCAATGCCTTTGTAGTTCTCAACAAGCATTTGTCCACTTTTCCACCTCTGGTACAATTCTCTTTTGGTTTGAGCAGACTCAGAAGCTCACAGTTAAGCCAACTGGGTCTCTTGCTCTGCCTACTTCTCGTACTTTTAAAGGGGATGACTGGTTTTGTGTTTCCAGGAGTGAGTTCTTGAAAAAATCCCAGCGCTCTCTAGCTCCTTTATCCTCCCTGAAAGCTTCCCACAGAATCCATCCCAACTGAGTACTGAGCAAGGTGAACAGTCTTTCACCGAAAGTTCAGTCCAAAAGATAATTACAAATTTTAACATCTGCTTGATACTGCAAATATTTTGTCTTGGAGAAATTCCCAAATGAGTGGAATTTTCATTGATGGGAAGTTAAGTTTGTATGATACTTAAGGTAACAGAGAGCCACCTTTTTGTACATCAATCCATCATCCAGCTATATAAGAGATCAAATTACAGGCACTGTTGCCTTAGGACAACTATACTGATTTGGGTCTGTGGAGAACTTCATTCCATATACAGAAAGCTTCTGTGGTAACTGACTAGTCACTTACGTATTTTGATCCAGGATAATCACCAGAACATGATTCAGAAGGAACTATTAAGGCCATCAGCAGGAGTTAGTAGAATTATTTGAGATAGTGTCACACTTCTCATGAAGGACAACAGCCAGCCAGGAGGGGGACACAAGAGTGTCATGCATTCAGGCCATCTGAACCTCACCCCACCAATGAAACATTGGGTGAACAATGGGCCAAGAAGTCCGTTCTTCTCTCCCATCAGAGAAAAGAGCTTTACGAGGAAAAATCTCCCTATTTTGATATACAGAGAGAAGAACCTGGAGCAGATTGGGAATAACTGGAGAAGGTCATTCAAATGAGAAAGACAGGAAAAAGCTGGGTCAGAGTCAGAAGACAAAGAAGCTGGGAGCTGGTATTCCTTTTATCTTGGGGTAAGACTTGAGGAAGCAGAAGGAAGTTTTGGGTTGAAGGTTCATTTTATGAAAAAGCCCAGCAACTTCCTTGCTCAACTTCCAATTTGCTCAACCAGCCTTCAAAAAAAGTATATTTGGACATACAATAGCCAAAGTAGGGGTAGAAAAACTGAAACCACGATGAATGAATCAATATTTCCTGAACTTAATTGTCACATGCATCAACTAATTTCCAAAGCAATTATTCACATTTTATTGTACAACTTGCCAAGGTGATAATAAAACCCTTTTGCACCTTCCATTGAACCCCATGGTTTAGTCCATATTTGTTTGAATAGAATATTTACTTCTATACAATGATTCAAATGTGAAATTTGGTGGAGTATTTCTGAAAATTCAAGTACTGAAAAATACATATCAAATAAAAATAAATTATCCTGTCTCAGGCTTTGGATGAACATTGCAAGCATTCAAAGAAGTAAATATCTGTTAACTTTCTTTACACACCGAAAGACAGCCATTATTAAACTTGTTTCATTCTATTTTTCTGGTGTACTAATTTCAAAGGCGAGTTCTAAGGTTCTCAGGCAAATTATATTACTAAGAGGAGAATCTCAGTCTTTCAGACAGTAGATGAATGGTTCGGTCCTTCATGATTTTTTCTGATTTAAGGTCAGGTGTGTTATGATGCCCTCAGTCCTATTTTGGAAGCTGATGTGAATGCCTGAACTGCTTATGTAATGTGTTAAAAGTTCATCATAGTCAAGCACTAGATTCAAAGTCTAACAAATACAGTGTACCTGGTCTTCAATATAACACCCTTACCCAAGCTAGCAACAAACAAAAGTTAGAGAGAGGAATATATCAGTTCCCAGAGGTTTGCATTTAACAGACTTCTGTTAAGAAAATGGGATATTATATGTCATAAAATCATCACATAATCAGAGCAATAACAATGAGTTATGGTTTTGGCTCTGATCCACCAAAGTTTCCAGATGCTTTGCAAAATGCACAAACCTACAGTCTGTACTCAGTTACAATAGCTTCAGTTACTTCAGTGGGATTACGCCAGACTGGCACAGCAACAGCTGAATGCAAGCTCAGTCCTCATTTGCAACAACTAAATGCAAAAATATGTAACAGCTTTAAGAAAAAAAATGCGAGTTTGTTACTGACTACAGTAAACGGCTTCATAATGTCAATGTAAAGTATGCACTAGAGGTGAAAATAAGCACATCGATATAAGTAAAATAAAGACAATAAACTGTGCCGAGCCCCTCCCGTGTTGCCCTCCTGCTAACACTTTCCCTTCTTTGACATGCAAGAGTTTCATGCGGTTTAGCATCATTTTCTCCTCTGGAAGTTTCAAGGCCCATGTCTCACAGTCCGAATTTGGCTTCATATCATTTGCAATATGTGCTATAGTCATCACATGTATTTCCCAAATACTTCTGGATGTTTGGTTTTGAAAACGCATCCTAGTCACGTGCCCAAATCTCCCTGCAATGTGTGGCCAAAGCTGAGTGCAGAACTGAAATCAGTACATGCGAAAGTGTATTTTTCAAAGGGACTGAAGAGGGTTGGGGTTCTGTGAGCCAAGCACCCTCTCGTCCCTCAGCACAAACTCTTTCCAAACAAAAAAGGACTGGACCATTTTTTCCTGCCTTCTGCAAGTCAAGAACTGCTAATAGCGATACGTAGTGTCAGTTTCTCCTGCTGGGATCTACAGTGCTTTGCTTACTGTTTACCTGATGCCTTCAATATGGACGTCTTTTACATTTTCCTCTTCACAGTTTTTTGGTGGGTAGCAATTGCCTCATAGCACACTCTGCTCTCTGTCTGTATGTGACAGTAAGCAATACTGGGAATTGCTTATTTCTAAAAGTTTATGGTGCATTTTTCTCTATCTTCATAAGGAGAGGGTGGGCCTGGGACAAAATGCCAAGTCTTAGCACTCTGCCAAACAAACTGTGGAGCAGCCCTCCCTGGGCTCAGGTGCAAGGAAGCAAAATAGCTGCCTCTGTTCAAGTACTTTCTGCACCATCCAGCAAATTGGGCAACTGATGTATCTGCCCAGCCAAGGATTCACAGACCATGCCCTTATTTCCTGGCTCTCATAGTCCTTGATACGCTGCCTCTGAAGTGCTCAGTGGTTTGGTGCAATATTTAAGAGTGCACGAACCCTCTTTGCAACCAGGGGAAAAGGACATCAGTGCAGGTGTTCACTCTGTTCTGGGTTTCGGGACCTGACTTCGATGACCTCAGAGTCTTTTGTACTTATCTTATAGTTCTGCTTGGTACATACTGAATTTATTTGCAAGTCTGAAAGTTGTCCTGACACCTACTTGCTTCTTGCAGCTGGGGAACTGGAAGGTTTGTGAGCGTGAAACCTGTGTGTGAACTTTCCCAGTGACTGAGCTGACGGATGTTGTACTTGTTCCCTAAGGGGAGGCAGATGACTGGGAGCATCAGCTGCTTAAGACCTAATAGCCACCTCATTCCCTCAACCTATATACATCCTTCTAACAAGATCCAGAAGAATTCTCAAAGGAAATGAGAAAAATGAGAAAGTTGAAAAGAAAAAGGAGGGAGAAAGAGAGAAGAAAATTTAAGTACTATAAAACTTTGGGCAGGAGAAACGAAGTACCAGTATCTTCTAAGGTTGTTAATTTTATTTTGTTAGTTTTGCTCTAACCATGAGCCCACTGTAGCAGTCAAAATACTACAGTGGAAGAGTGAATGCACAAATGAATAGCGAGCAGCAGTGGCAGAGTTATCACAGACAAGAAGATTTGAATACCAGAAATAAAAGACTGAAATACCAGTGTAAGTGCACCTGCCAGGGACTGAGTTCTACTGCTGTAGATGTTCTCACACAGCTATTCTACTCAGTGAATTTGCTGCTTGTAGAGACAACTGTAGTGCTTTGTTTTGGTCACTGTAACCCATCTAGTGTATTTTGATCTCAAGGTTACTGAAACACAAATAAATTCTTCAGTCATATGTTCCTGCCATTTATTTACTGGTATACAGTGCGCATGCTGCAGAGACCTATCTCGTACATCCATAGGCAGGGACTCTGCTCATGACTGGTGATGCCTATAGCTTTCATTTCGATTTCAAGTTTTCAGCTGCATTTGAAATTCTGGTCAAAAAAACCCTCGTCTATATCATTCCATATCCCTTAAAGAATCAAAAAGTCATGTCCTAAGTGAAGATTAAGACAGTCCTGCATCGTGTACGTGCACTTTTTTGACGTTTTCCTAAGACCAACTACAAATACAGAATTTTTGCTGCATATTTTTTGTCATATTCTATTTTGGGATTTCCAGATCCTCATGAAGACCTCAGTTTATCCTCTACTCTCATTTCACAGTTAGCTAGAGTATTTCAGGTGTAGTGTTTACTCCTAGGTTAGTCTTGTGAACTCATGCAGTGCAAAGAATACAAAGTTTTGGCAGAGGGAAAATGTAAAGTATGTAATTACAAACAGAAAGAAACAGTAAGAGGAGGGGTTGATCTGATAACAAAAATGAGTATCTTGCAGATTCCTGGCAAACGAAAGCTCTGTGTTGACCAATGAACTTCGGAAAGGAAGAACATAAAATCGTATCTGCCAAAATACATAATGTGCACCGCGTAATATTTTAAGGCATTTTACTACTAAAAATAAAAAATGCTTCATTTCTCACTTGATCAGGTAAAGCTTTCATTGAATACACTTTTTTGTCTAGAGTAAAACAACTGCAGGCTACTTGAAAGCATTTGATTTAATACTGCTGGTAAAATATTTTTAGGGAGAAATTTTAATGGTACATGCAATGTAACAAGGCTAGTTTAGTACTTTGTTATTCAGTTCATAAATGAGTGGAAAAGATTTTCACAACCTGAGGTCTGAATGGTTACCCAAATGTGATGCTTACAAGATAAAATCTCAGTCACTTCAGCACAAAACGTACAAATTCCATTTTCTCTTTGTCCTTTGATTACTTGTACTATCCACCAAGACTCTGTCCTGGTGGGAACTGAGGATACAGATTGTAAATCCACAAGAGTTACTTTCTGAAATTACTTGTCTTTAACCTGTTTTCCCCAAAACATTTGCTCAAAGTTTATTAGTTTATCAGCCAATGGAGACTAACATTTTTTTCATTGTGAAAGGGACATCAATGATGGACCTAACAGACACTTTCCACAAACATTTGACCAAACAAAGTAATCATATATGAGGATATATTCTTTCTTTGCTAGCTCTGGTTATTCCAGTAGATTACTATGTTCTATCAATTTGTAAAGACTTCATGAAATCTCCGCGTAAAACTAGTTCAGAAGAGAGGATTCAGGCCCCATATATGTATAAGCAACTCCTTGATATTTATCAATGGCTCTGTGTAACCAATGAACCTGCTTCTCTGAATTACTAATGTAATAATTCACATAAAACTGAAATACAGCATTTCTTTCTTCCTATCTGAAGAACAGGGTCATTCTTCGTAAATATCAAAGCATATAAACATGAAAAAGAGCAAAAAGAATTAGAAGAAAAAAGTCATGAGCATTAATAGACACTACAAATATTTTCTATTTTAGAAATAAATAAGTACTGACTGTCCTGCTACAGCACTGGACAAATGTGGGCATGGATACAATTCTACACTTCCCAGGCTTAATAGATCCTGCTTAAGACTTCGGGCCTGCAAAGATGGAGACATATGGTATCATTCAGAACAAGTTATCCCAATGAATTCAGTGGAAATGTCCACAGTGTGTCAAGTTAGGCGTGCATACCTCTTTGCAGAAAAATGCACTAAATCTTCATGTTTTCCCTCTGAAACCTCATCAAGCCATGGGGATTAGAGCTCTGCTTAAGTATTTTTTGTGCCTTTTTGTTGTCATTGTATTGTTCAGTTCCTGCATTCTATTAGCATTTCCTTTCGCCTAGAATTTATTTGGCAGCTCATCATAACCAGTTTCCATCACATCCACCCTCTCCCACAATAAAATTCTCAAGTGTTAAAAGTCTGTCTCAAAAAAAAGCGGCAGCAACCACTAAACAAATATTGTGCAATCTTTCGAGTCATGACAACGTACTTCATAGAAGAAACTCATATAGCAATAACAGGTCATGGGAATTACCTTAACCTATCAGGTCACCAGACAAAAACATTCAGGTTTTGGTACAGGTACTGCAACACAGGTATCTAGTGTGACTTAGGTGAATTAAGGTGTAAAAATAATATACAGCATACTAAGCACTTACACAGAACTGGCAAGTTCTATGGGCTTGCAGCCCAGAAGGCCAACTGTATCCTGGGCTGCATCAAGAAAAGCGTGGGCAGCAGGTCGAGGGAGGGGATTCTGTCCCTCTGCTCTGCTCTGATGAGACCCTACATGGAGTCCTGTGTCCAGCTCTGGAGCCCTCAGCACAGGAAAGACATGAACCTGTTGGAGCGGGACCAGAGGAGGGCCACAAGAATGATCAGAGGGCTGGAGCACCTCTCCTATGAGGAAAGGCTGAGAGAGTTGGGGCTTTTCAGCCTGGGGAAAAGAAGGCTGTTGGGGAAATCTTATAGCAGCCTTCCAGTACCTGAAGGGGGCCTACAAGAAAGCTGGAGAGGGACATTTTTACCAGGGCATGTAGTGATAGGACAACAGTTAATGGCTTTAAATGAAAAAAGGGTAGATTTAGATTAGATATAAGAAATTATTTACTCTGAGGTTGGTGAGACACTGGAACAGGTTGTCCAGAGAGTGGTAGGCGTCCCATGCCTGGAAGTGTTCAAGGCCAGGTTGGATGCGGCTTTGAGGAACCTGGTCTAGTGGATGGTGTCCCTGCCCATGGCAGGGGGGTTGGAACTAGATGATCTTTGAGGTCCCTTCCAACCCAAACTATTCTATGATTCCACGGTAAGTAGGCACAGTCCCAGTCTCTTTGGGATCAGCAGCCCGGGGTGAAACGTGAAGCTGAGTTTCTGATGTGACAAGAAATGCATATCAAAGCAGTTGATCCCTGTTCCCTTTCTCTTTGGATCCTTTTCACATGGCAGTTCCTAACAGGTTCCCTGATCTTTTTCTAAAGTGATTTCATTGCTAAAGAAGCAATAGTTGGGAACTTCCCTGCTGCAGCATTTCCTTTCCTCAGACGAACTCAGGCAAAGAGGTCTGAGTGATTGGAAGAAGTCCTAGATCTTTCTTCCAGCAGAGCATGGTATGGCCAGGAAATGGCTTGTGCCTTTGTATCCCGCGGTGGTCAATAAACAGAGAGCTGACCAAGGAGTAGGGCCCACCTTGACATACCAGGGTAGCCACTTCTTTAAAATTACAACACCTTTTGGGGATTTTCTAAGATTATTTTTTTTTTTGCTGTTAAACTTATCGTCCATGATGAAAACATAGTCACGTGGGGGACATCTGAAGGGAGAAGAGAATAACGGGACAAAAACAAATAGAAAAGAACTCCCTAAAACATAAGAACAATGGTTCCATCGGAAAACACAGGCACTATTTGTATTCCAACCTACCACTGGTAAGAACTGAGGGATGTTACAGTTGTCTCGAAGTATTTTATAAATCAAGGCATCCTGAAGGCCATAGGAGGGGTTGGCATAAATAAAACAGATAATTCTAATGAAAAATATGCCAGTTTCTCACACTTGGAACAGAGATATACACAGAAGGGTGTGCTTCATTTTGAGAAATTTTCCGAGTAAAAATGCTAGCCAGAACACTGGCCACAGGTTGAGTGAATTACACAGATTCACAGACCCTTTAAACCAAATGACCTAGACAAGACAATATATCTTCAGCAGGCACTTGACTGTGTGTAAGTGAAGACGACTCTATCCTGCAATCTCTGTTCAGAAATTTTCCCCTTTTTAGCCCATTAGACAGAGAAGGCAATGCTTATTTAGATGCAAAGGAATAACAGAAGGACAGGGCGAGACTCCAGCCCACCTGTACCACATATTACTCAAATTCTTTACTGAAGCCTAGAGGACTTCTGTGTGTGGTGGCTCATTGTCATGGCTGTTTCACTTTTCATGCCACGCTCAGATATTAAGCCACTCACAACTGGTCCTTCTTAAATAAACTCCAGAAGCTTTGATCTGTAGTCTACAAGGCTTCCCAGAAGATATGACATCCACTTTATTTTTCAGACAACACCAGTGGAATGAGATTTATGAATAACTTCTGTCCTCTGAAGCAGTCTGGTTGCAAGCAGCTGAGCGCATGCCACTCAATGGAAGACTCAGGATCAGCAACAGAAGTTTGTTTGCTTCCTAAAACTTTTAGGAAAAATACATACTGCCAGTGTGGTCAACAAATCAAGGCTACCAGTTTCAGATTGAAGATCTCAACAGTGGTTGACACTAATGTTGAACATTTTTAAGAAGATTATGGGGCAAGGCAGCTTCAGTGTGATGCTTACAGTGAAATTTTAAAACTGATGCATTTTATTACAAAGTGCAGGCATTAACTTCAGAGCAGCAAGTATCTGAGTTTCCAGTATCAGCCACGAAAAAAAATTACTAAGAACACTGAAAAAAATAAATAAAATAAAAAAAAATAAATAAAATGCATTTCCCCAGCACTGAATGATATTCTGTTTTTTCCCCACTAGTATACTGCTGTCTCTCTCATACAGAATTGTGCATGTAAATGAAAGGAGTCTGAGATACACAGAGACTCCAGCTGGAAAATATGCTTAATTTGATACAAAAAAATCATAACTATATCAACAAAAATCACAGAAATAAATGTACCAAAAGTATTGCAAAGTAACCACAATAATTTTTTATAAAGAGATCTTATACTGCAAAACCTAGGGACTCAGATGTAGCACTAATGAAATGGCTTTTTCTTCTTTAAAATGCAGTGAAATATGCCACAAGCAATGTTTTTTAGAAACTAGGTTGGCTGTGCCTTTAGCAAAAGGGCAAGGATTCATTTCAAGAATGGCAGTATATGCAAACATAGGTAGCTAACCTTCAGACTCCATTTACAGTTCAAGCTAATTTTCTTCCAATAACTAGTCCGACCCCTAGGACACTCTTACTGAGGCAGTAACCTATTCCACTCTGGTTTCTGCAATGAATCCCACCTTTTCTCTACAAATTTAGTTTTATTGCAACATCTTGTGACCAATTTATGCAGATCATTATAAATGTTTATATTTATTTCAATTTGGCTAATTAATAACCAGTTTTACTGGGTAAGTTTTTGCTGATAATCTTTAAGTTCACAAGCACCTGTAATGGCTGGAGGTTCTCACCCTGAAGTGAACAAGGCTGGCCTTGATTCTGACCTGACTGTGACTACTCCAATGTGATTGATTTAAATTAAGTGCTTCCTTGTTTATATCTACGCTCTGTAACCCTAAGGAAATTCAGAGACACTTATCATACATCAGTTGTTCCATGCTCTTTTATGATATGTTGCATTATGTTCTGTGAACACCTATCTTGATATTTATATCACACAAGCAGAACATTTTGTTTGTGTAGCTAAACGAAATAGATTGAAAGCACACAAAAAGAAGTATTAGATGGCCTGAATTCCAGATGGCTCGCTTGCTCCATAAAGAAACAGTATCTGCTGAGATGACTGTTGTACTGTATTTCTTTCTCCTTACCAAATACAGTAGTAGGAAGATTTCCTCTGCTCTTTTGTCATCTTCTTTGCTGCTCTCTTGTTTCATGACCTCTGAGTTAATCCTTCTATTCTTCCTATTAGCAAGTTTAAGCAGGCAAACTTCAAACAGACTAGCGATGGGTCACAAGGTTTAATGGGCATGTAGATAATCATCTAAATTACATTTCTGGAGCTGATGGGCCAGACAGGCTTAAAGAGTAACTTTACCAGCTTTCGCTGCTAATCAGCAAGGATTGTGTGTCTCAGTATGTATCTGCCTTTGCCTGCCTCCCTGAGGGGCTGGGTCGTACTGACTGATTAGCAAAGGCAGCTGCATTAGTTTTCTTCTCCCACAAAGCGCGTTATGGAGGCCCAAATGACTTGAAAGGCAAATGTGACCACAGCTCAAACACCAAGCGCTCTCTTCTCATCACTGTGGAATTGCTGGCCCTCCTCTTGCAGATTATGATACTCGGCACAACAGTTGTTGCCAATTTTCATGATCTGTTAACACTTAGGAAGCCTCATGCTGAAGGCTCTTCTTTCACATTTATTGTGGTATCATCAAGGGGAAAATTCAAGAGGCTATTTCCCATTTTCTGATGAATTTGAGAGCAGTGTATGAGGTGAACAGAAAAGAATACAGTAATTGAACTGTCAATAGTGAATGCCCTGGTTTTCAGCTTTGAAACTCAAACTGTAGAGGGCTAGATAGAGAATAACAGTTCTCTGTAGGATACAGACAATTTTACAGCTACAGAAATAGCAATAGATATGTACTGTGAACCTGATTTTCTCAGTGAAGATACTTAAAAAGCGAAGTGTATCAAATCTGAGTCTCTTTTTTGTCTTATTCCATGGTTGTGTTTTGTGTTTACCTTAATTCGAAAAGGAATAAGAGCAGTGGAGGACTGGCTTCCTGAATTTGGCGGAAGATTGTCCTTCAGGTGTTAGGCTCATCTTGTGTAGCAAATACTTCTCAACAATTCATTTTATTGCTCTTTATCAAGTTGTTAAAAAACATAAAATCAGACCAATTAAACTATGATTAGCCACACAGAAATCTTTCACTGTCTTACTTAGGTGCAACATAGGCCAACACCAGCACTCTTTAAAACAGTAAAAACTGTTTCATATATTTATAACTCTGTACAGAAAAGAATCTGACTAACCAGCTAAGAAGTTATGTAACTTTCTGTTTTGGATCGCGTTTCAGAACATTTGACAGGAAGAAACACTGAGGAACAAAGTAAAATAATCAAAATACTGATTTTGATATTTGCTTCTTGAACTTTGAGAAGGGAAGTTGGATTCTGACTTTCCACAAGTTTTCATAGTTGAAACTATGAAACGTCTATGGGTCTGTGACCTAGGTACAACTACTTCTGACTGATGTTCAGGAGAGACGTGAATTAGGCTAAACACTTCTGTAATTTTCTAGTCCACAAAGCATGCCATTTCTCAAGCTTCTAAACAAGGGTGACCAAATCTTCTACTTTATCTGGTACAGGCACAGAATGCAAGGACTGCCCCATATTGTGATAAAACCTGCAGGTCTCAGTTTTGTTTCAAGTATTCACTGAGACACGGGGTTATTCCTTTTCCTGGCTTTCATGTGGCAGCCTGAGGAAGCTGCCCACTCTTGGTGCCACAGCACCCTTGGCCATTTCAATGAGAACAAAAACGGCCGAATGTCTATGCCAGATCATGAAACTCACAGCAGGATTTCAGTCATGTCACATCCTCTTTACCAACATAATGTGCTGGGAAAACCATCTGAATTTCAAATATGCATTGAGAACATAAAGCTGGAAGAGGTAATAGCCTTTACACAGTGCAGCAATAAATCACTTCAGCATCCATTGTTCTGTTGTACCATATGGCTGACTTGCAGAATTACCCTTTTTGCTTTTATTTTACCAAGTCAGAGTTATAAGATTATCATTAAAAGACTGGACAAATTACTAGGAAGAGTTATGGAGTCATTACTACGACTCATTAGTCTTCCTCTTATATCATCTTCATAACAATGTATACCCTCTACTTTACATTACAGCTTTCTAACGGCAAAATGTCACCAATAATTTCCACTAGCACTAAAAGCTAAGATGATCAAAGCATAGCTATTATTTATGGAGATGCAACAGTAGGCATACTTTCTTTTCTGCAGACTCATTTTTGACCTCACATGCTAACGAAAGAAGTCTAGTCAGGTCAGATCCAAAGTACATTGAAGTCAACGGAAGCCTTTTCTCTGTTCAAAGGGCTTGGATTAAGGATATTTTTCTCTTCTTTTGCTATTATACATATCATAAACATGGGTGCAGAAGGTATTATTAAATCCAAATGACAGTCTGCTTGGAGAGTCTCAGAACAAGGTGTACTTGCACAACTGTGCACCCAGCAACATGCAATTTTCGTATGCCCTAAGCTTGGCTCTAGACAGTTTTGCCATGCACTCCTCATGATATGTCTATGAGTGTGGCAGAAAGTCTTGCAGACAGCATAAGCCTGGGTACCAGAAACCATGACACCACATTAATATTGAGCTGGGCTGGCCTGGCTGCCATGCAGTAGTGGCACCTTGTTTGTTCCCTGCACTTGCACCATCTTGCTCACAGCCAGCACAAGCGGCTCCATGGCACTCTACTGTCATGTCAGCAATTTAACAAATGCCTCCAATCACAAAAAAATGTAACTGAGGCAGCAGAGAACCCTAGGGTGTCACACAAAGCTACTGAAATGTAACCTTATAACAATAATTTTTGGTCCAGTACAAACATCAATGACCATTTACAAAAACAAACCAAACCAAACTAAACCAGATGTATGCACAACATATATTTTAGAAATACTTTGCCTATGTGCATGTACTGATTTGCCTGTGACTTCTAAATTGGCAGTCTGATCATAGCTGTAACACTTTGTGTGCTGTCATGCAGTGCAAACTATTTCTAATTAATGAACTTTGTCTCCATGAATGAAGCACATTGGCAGAATGCAAACACTGACACATATGTTTACCCAAAACACAAGCTAAATATTTCAGCGAGGCTTTAGAAACTTTGGATGACCTTGTCTTCCTCCCCATGCCCTTCTATTATTTTACTTTTAAACATGTCATTGCATTTCCTGGAGCTTGTAAAGAACTGCTTAACTCATACTTTGCAGTTCTTATATGGCTCATTCAGAGACTTGTAAGGCTTTACACTTTACTGAGGAGTTAATTCTTGTATCCCGATATTGCACCATTAGAAGTGGAAGCATGGAAAAATATAGACTACACTCTGACTCTTTAATTTAGCACAGTTAATCTAGGCAATGCAAAGCCTGAAAGCAAGAGCTTGGCTCACCGTGGTGAATGAAATGGCTAAGCTAGGTTCGCTGTGGAATCAAGGAAAACCAAGAGCTGTTAGAGGGTGACTGACTGAGAGTCCCCAAGCACATCATCTGTTCCTCTCCAGAGATCTCAGATGCCTTCACGAGGTGACATCATTAGCACAGTGCATTGGGTGCGTCTCAAGAGCACCCGGCTCAGGGCTGCGTGCAGAGGGCTGCCTCTGCCCGCCCCGGGTCCAGCTCCAGTGGTGCCCTCCGATCGGCAGGGCAGCCAGGAGAAAGCAACCTTCCTGCGGTCAGGCAGGTGGGGTCAGCATCACCTGAGTGCTCAGCCTCTCGGATGGCCTCAGGCTGAGGCAATTCAAGCACGTGGCTCCCTCTTTTCCCTAAAGTGCTCTAACCATCAGTCCATCAAGCTGTACCTCTCTCGCCCAAGCTGGGCCACAATGCAGAAATGTGTGGAAGAATCACAGTGGAGGACAGGGCGAGGAAACAAGAATAAGCACGAAAAAGCCTGTGCCATGTGGTCTTCTACAGAAGTTACTGCTACCAGTTCTCTAGCAAAATGTAATTGATTCCAGTGGTGTTACTGGGCCCGTATTATGTTGAAATAATCCAAAATAAGAGCAAAAAACAAGCATAAGAGAAAATCTATTCTAAATATGTGGGATGATTCCCTGTAACTCAGGGCAAACAAAAACCCTAATAGCTAACAAGAATTACAGAAAAACAGCTTTTCTGATAAGCTTTTCAGAGAACAGTGTTCTGCCAGGAGCTGAACTGCCTACCCAGCATTACTGTTGTCTGTCTCCTTTCACAGCCACCCACAATGGTCCACTGCTATTATTTAAAAAAACATTTCAATCCTGTGGTGAAAGGCAAGGAATCAGAAAAACTTGGGTCTAGTCCAGTCTGTACTAGCAGTCTTTGATGGGCTCAGAGATAGCCCTGTATCCACAGAATTTGCATCCCTAGCGCTGTATCTGTCCCAGCATCGCCCCATCCTGCAGCACCCTAGAGAGCAGGTATTGCAAGGCATCTGTCAGGCTGAAATGTCCAGTCATACACCCCATCAGGGTGGGATCTTGTTCACCAGCTGCAATCATACTGGTCGTAATTTGGCTCCCTAACATTTTTAGTCATCCAGTTATGTGTTTCTGCTCGGTTAGTTCCTGGGCAGATCTTCATCTTCTGTATCTTTAATGCATCACGCACACCCATGGGATGACATAAGTAATTGTAAGAAGGGGAGAACAGCCTGAACACTAAAAAGCATGGAATTACTCTGTCAGAGCACTGAGGTTTATCTTTTGTGGTTTTATTCCTCATGCTGTGATATACTAATGATATTTTTCTACGGCAGCATAACAGCAGAATAACCATTCAAGTCAGGAGTCATCTAACTGAGTGTCTAACATGGTGGGATATTCCTGAAACTGTGTTCCTAAGATGTTCCTTTAGACTGTGCTAAACTGCTGACACATAGAAGAGGGAAAGGAAGGGGAGGAGAGAATAAATTTGCCATTGCTGAGGTAGGTGGTGCTACAAACAGTGGCTGATGTCAATAAATTCAGATACCACTACCGATTTAAGAACTTCTTAACTACAAGAGTGCTGCCCAAGGAAAAGGAGTGTAGGATAAATGAAGGCTGAAAGCTGCCTAAAATGTTCTACCTCTTCAGGGGCTAATTATTATAGCAACTTAATACTTCCTCTGGCTAATGATCATAACAAAAATGAGTTCATTCATGTCATCTCGGGCATTATTGGTTTAAAATTGTTGAATCATGGAATCAGCATTCACATGGATTGTCTCAAAGCACTGGTGGCAGGTTATGCATCAGTGATCTGTGGAACACACCATTTCCCGTGTACAATGCATCATAATAATGACAGATGCAGCTGCTGCATGGAAACATCCGCTCTCTTCAGTCTCTGCCTCATACTTCTGGAGATGTTTCCTGGAGGGTATCTGGTATTAATCTTGCATCACATGTTAAACAGGAAACAGCTATACAGAGAAGATTAAGCACAACTAATATAAAATTGGGAGTGTAAGCAAAATGCAGTAAACTGGAAGACTATATCCTTTTCTCCAGGCAGCTGGACCCAAGATGGACTTGAGCCTCAAAGTTTCAGCTCTGCAGCATGGCACCTCCAAAATGCTGGAGAGTATGATTATGGTCCTAGTCAGGCACCGGCTACTAGAGATACAGGACAAAAGTGCAAAGCAGATTTTCATGCCATGCTTAGAGAAAAAGATACTCAAGCAGAAGTACAGTCAAACTCCTCCTTTTGTTGTTTCTTCCCACCTTATGCTCTCGTTGTGCCCAATTTCTCACTATGGCCTGTTCAGAGTCCAGCAGATGTCTGACAGTGAACAGCGATTAAGAGAATCCATGGTTACCAGAAGATAGTGCAGACTATGTATGCAGTCAGCTGTGAAGTGTGTTTGATTTCTAGAGAAAGCCCAGAGCATTACATTAATTGCCCCAAAGGACAGCTCTATGTTCTGTCGAGCTTTTGAGACCTTTACTTAAAGCAGCAGATACTGGCCACTGATCGAGACACCAGCCTAACAGCTACATCCCTGACGGTGACATCCAAATGGAGTTCAGCACAGAACAGCGTAAATGTAACAAAGATCCATCATAATGATTAATTGTTCCTCTGACTCTTTTACAAAACAATGCTTTAAATCATCACAAAAGTTTTCTTATTATTAAGAAAGCATGGCAAGCCTTCTCTCCCCAATGGTATAAATGTTGACAAAGCCAGAATATGCTGACTACAAAACATTTTCTTCTGAGATACTCATAGAAATTAACCCTCTACTTACAAATTAGCTCTATGTATTTATTATTTACACCTATAATTTTAATACACTCATAAATACAGTTTTTAGAAGAACCAAATTTTGTTAGTAGATTTAGGTGCTTGTTTGTTTTATAAACAGAGTGAATGGTGATGATGCATCCCTTGATCTTTAAATACTTTAAAATCCCTTCAAATAGTTTTTAGGTTTTCCTGAGCTGCAGTTTAAGCATGAATATTTAGGAAAATTTCTTGCAATTTCAGCAGTTTTATGCAAATGAATTCACTCACTAACATTGCCTGGCATATACAATGGAAAAGAATTTAGCCATATGTTTCTGTCAGGACAGGTATTCCATCAGTGTAACGTGGAATTGCTCCCCTGAAATTAACTGAACCATGTTGACATGCAGCAGTTGAAGATACAAGCCCTCACCTTGCTTTTTATGGCAGTCGTTCTGTACTAGCCCTCTAATAATTTGGTGGCTTTAATCTGAAATGCCTCCAATTTAACAATGTATTCAGTTTGCTACATATTTGCTCCTCAAGGTTATGTGAACTTTGCTTTGTCTTTCCTGGTGAGTGGAATGCAGGCACACAAAACCCAAAATAATTTATGTTTTATTTAATAAATTAATAGCAATGAAAATCTACTTCTAGTGTTTTGTGTGTTTTCACCCGTAAATCACTTCTACAATTTCTGGACATGAAGCTCCTGCTTATTTAAAACCATGTCTTGGGTTTTCTCTGCACAGCTATAACTGTTCACTTGAAAGTGCTTTAAACCCATCCTTGGTGTGAATTTCTTCCATGAAGAAAGCAAAAGCTGCCTTAAGCAGCACCCACTACCTCTCTTCTGTGCCCAACTGCTCATTCCTGCCCCTGCACCTGCCCCTTCACTGGTGTTAGCACATAGAGACTGGGAATCTTATCCTAGAAACTAGTCCATTTAAAAAAAGAACTTCTCCTATCTGCTCATGAGTAGCTGCAGGCAGAGAGAGGGATGCTTCACTTGGCATTGCTCCTGGAAAAAAATGTGGTCATACTATGTTCTCACCAGCGTTTCTGAAGAAAATTTGAAGTATAAACTTGAGTATTTCAGATACAACAATTAGTGGGCTTTTTTGCTTGTCCCAGCCACTGCTGCCCTGAAAACACAGTTAACACTCTGACTGCACAATAGCTAAAATCTCGGACTTCTCATTTATGCCACTATAAATTTCTAATTTTAATGTCTTTTAATCAAATAACCCTCTTTGAATCAAAACATCTTCTTCTGAAGAAAGCATATGCTTTTCTTTATATTTTTTTCTATAATCAGAAATGTTTAAAAAAACAACAGAGAAGAAAATTGCCTCAAACTATTTTTTTTTGTTTGGGGCATTTTTTGCTGTTTTGTGAAAAAATTCAAAACCACTGAAAAACATTCTCACCAGCTCTAGATCTGAGAAGACCAAAGAATGCAATGCATGGTTGCTCCTAAAATGGATATTCTTTTATTATCTGAAAGGGAAGTAAGCTAAATCTCCAGATAAGATACAGTCTGGTTGCTGATATAATTAGGCTGTATATTCAGTTCCAGAGATGCACTTTCTGTGTGTTTTCAAGCAAGACACTCAAACCCAGAACTGCCAAGGAGGTTAGGGGCTGCTATAATGAGCAAAGTGAAACCTAAGAGTCTGCACAAGGCACCCACAATGCCGTAAGGACAGAGAGATGGGTGGATTGCAATGGGGGTCACACTGAATCTACTGCAGCTAAGGTGAAGTACAGAAGAGAATAATGTGCTTCAAGCCTGTTCTAGCATAGGACAAGTTCTTTGTTTCTCTCCTAAGATTTTTGCTTGCTTTTTATTTTATGGACATTGTTTAATATTTGCAAGGTTCTTTGAAATCTTCGCATGAACACACGCAAAGGATAATTCATGTCTCTATAATTGATGGTTTTTACCTGTATTATCTGGTGTGAAAGGCATTGTAACTGTAATAGCATACAGTATAAAATGAAGTAAAACCATTTTATTTTCCTTGTGAAATTCAGAGTTGAAAAAAATAAAAGTATTCTCATATCTTTCATAATAAAAAAAATGAAAATATTTTGATTTCTTTTTAAAGGCTTCTTCCTTTCTAAAGGGTTTTCTCATCTCTACACCTCAAAGACTGTAGAAAAGTTAAATATAGTTATTATATTAGGCCTAGGTCTTAATTGCTTTTTCATCAATGGAAGTGTAGGAGACAGAAACAGAAATCAACATCTTGTTACTCGTATCTTCTTGCCAGCTACATTGCAGCCATTTGATGTTATGCATTCAGCGATGTTATACCAGTATCTCACTATTGCCTTTGTTGGGCTTATGCTATCTGGACTCTAGAAAATAAATATGATCAAAGAGTTTGTAAAAATATAAGACTTAATAGTACTTAAAAATAAGGTGTTCTATAAAAATCAGGGAAGTTTTTAAAGCTGTTCTCCTGTAAGTCCATTCTCTCAGACCTGAGAAAGCTGTAGGACAGCCAGAGCATCAGCCCACTGCAATGCACTGTTTTTTTTTCATGTTTTGTGCAAATGCACAGACAAAGAGAAGGATGCACACTCTGGCTATAAAATCTAATATTAGTTATCCATTATTCACACCACAAATGGAAAACCAAATAAATAACTCTATTACTAAAATACAAAAAAACACCTCCAAACCCCCCAAAAAACATGTGGCAGCAGGACACTACAGGTACAAAAGTTCACAGTGTCAAACAAGGTTCTCTAAGCACATCACCAATTACTTTTCGTGACTGCAACTAGGCAAAGGTTAACAATAAAGAGATAGCATCTCATTTCAAGTGAGACATAGATAAATCTATTTGTATTTTAAAGACAATGGGCAGTGCAAGAATGAATAAAGTATTTTATCCTTTATGACTGTGTATGTAGTCGGGGATCTTTCACTTAAGGGTAATGCTGATTACCCCTGTCTTAAGAGCTTGCTGGTTTTTGCTGCTCGCTTTGTATTCTGCCTATCTTGGTATCACAGCTTCACAGAGGATAATGAAATGGCACCACTTCTCTCAAGGACATTTAATTTGAATACTGTCAATAATTACACAAAATTAAGTTAAAGCACAAACTGATAACCTCTCCATTTGCAGTTCAAGCAATACTGTCAGAATGGAGAACACATAATGAAGGGTAAGCAAAGCTACTGAAGGTGTTATGGTGATGTCAAGGTTTATCACCTACTAATTTGGTTTTAATGAGGATATTATAGCTACTATCAAAAGTAAAAAGGACAATGTTTTTTCTCCTTTTAGGGGCTCAAAGGCTTGGAACCACACACTTCTTAACTCAATAGCCTTGAAATTAATCCAGGATTATTCAACTGCATGAGAATTGTTAGAAGACTGGAAACAACATCCCGTGCTCACTCTTTCTATTGTAACCTTCCTTATAGTATCATCTTGCAGTGAAACCCGAATATCCTAATGGGATTAAACATAAAAGAAAGTCAGGAAAAAAGTCACTGAATTAGAATTTTAACTGAAGCCTTCTGTGAGAAAAACCACACCACTGTCAGTGACCTTTCTCTCCCCATGCGTGATCCCAGTTGTGCCTAGTCAAGTGTCCAAAGAAGTCTCCATCAGTTCACACTGTATTTATCCTTTTGCCCCCGAAACAGGTGTCTTGTTACTAAGAGTACAAGCATTTGTGCCATTGATCAGGGTGTATTAACCCACCCTGAAAGAGCACGTAATGTTGTCTGGTATGAAAAGCAGAATGTAATGATGCTATTTCAGACCTGAGATTTGTATTGATCAAAAACATCACTTTAAGCAAAAGTTAATAAATTCTATTCTAGCAAACAGGGAAAATGGAAAAAAATGCAGACTTCTGAGTGTTTTAGAATGCCATTTCTATCTCCAGCTCCACCCTTCGTTTGTTTTTGAAATGCACTATCTGATAAGTTTGCCTTTAACGTATCTAAAAAAATGTTGTTTTAGAATCTCATACTGTATCTTCACAGCCCTCATTAGATACCACAAGAATGCTTTTCATCTCATTTTTACTCTAAACTGTTGAAGTCCTCCCTAGCCCTGAACAATTATATTAACTAGAGAGCTGCTATTCACAGATGAGCAGAAAATCAAGCTCAGCCAAAAGAAACTTCTAAAACACTTTTCATTTTTATCATTCTGGATCTCTTTGCCTTCACAACGCTTCAAAGATTCATACACAGTCTCATAAATGCTATGATAAAACATTATCAACAGTGTAAACTCTAGTGTGGGAGGGTGTGTACGAGGTTGAATTCCTGTTCCTACATCCAGATACATGCCCAAAATTGGGCAACAATTGGCTTTCCTCACATCTTCCCAGCCAGTGTGTTTTCCTTGTAGTAGAACACCAGCTCAACGTATTGCTGCTCTCCTTTTTATACTACTTCACACCTAAGGTGTCAGGCTAATTGCTGTACACCTGAACTGAAATCTTAGGTATTATATATTTTTATTCTGGTTTGTGTTACTGTAGCATCTATTAGATCTAGTGCTGAGCCAGTACAAAGCAAGAAGATGGTCCTTGACATTTTGAGCTTGTAAGATGAGTGTAAGAGAGGAGACAGCTCCACAATCAGGTATTCAGATCAGCAGTCAGTAGGCTATGACTACTACGTACACTTTCTCTGACAGTTCTGATTCTCAGACTGAAATAATTATTGTCAACATACAATTTGCTATCAACATTTATAATCTCTTTGGCTCCTGTTGTAAGCCCCAGTGCTTATTTCTCCACACAAAAAAAAAATCCCTCTTGATCCGTCCCATCATGTAAAATGCTCTGCCTTCTCCCACCCTGGTCTCCCAACCTCTTCTACAGTATATACAAAGGAACAGGAGAAAGGAAAGAAGTTTCATGAAAAGTATCTATAAACATCGTCACACAGAAGATAAATGAAAATAGGATTAGGCATTTGACATGAACATGGCTGAGAGTTTCAACTCTATGGTTTTGAAAATCCTACTTCTTCATTGCAGAATTAATTGCAATGAAACATATTCCTCCTGGAGGCTGTAATATTTCGAATACCCCCCCCCCC
>Ga0065711_1000513_pt1 | contig 88549 bp, 38 predicted proteins | sample Hoacrofraction12_FD_59098 | JGI IMG/M metagenome (GOLD analysis project Ga0065711, IMG submission 59098) | Hoatzin crop microbial communities from Cojedes, Venezuela - Epithelial fraction 12 v2 (version 2) | ecosystem: Host-associated > Birds > Digestive system > Esophagus > Crop | place... | reverse complement strand
CCCCCCCCCCCTTATAGTGGTTATGCATATATAGGCACATGGCCATATCAAGATTCTTTTGTATCATCAGAGTAGCTAGAATGCATGTTCTGTTTTACTGAAAATTATGCTAGTTTTGTACCATGGAAATTTTAGATGAAGTCAAAGAATTGTGTGTGATCAGAACAGGATGGTAATAATTTAACCTTGCTCTATCAGCTAGAACTTGCTGTGAGTTTCCTTTCTTGCTTTTGGTATTACAGAATTGTTGGATTTCGTGTTGCTTGTTCACTGCAACCCAGTGTGAAATGCATTTGCTTAAGTCACTACTGACCATGACACTGATGACTAATGAATTTGAAGTGGGGTTTAAATGTGAAGAAACTTAGGGTTTTAAAGTGTGTTTCCTAGTTGTTTCTCATGGCTGTTGAGAACACTTCAGTATATACTGCAATAGCTTCTTAGGTTATGCATGTATCTGTTGAGGTGCATTTTAAACTGAGTTATTAGCACAGATAGGAAGTGAAAATAAAACGTGCAGAATTTGTGTATAGAGTGAATATATTTAGGGGAGGCTATCAGCTGAAACATTCCTATTGAAATGTTTCCTATTGTTAAAAGGCCGAATTGTGATGTTGATGTAAAACAAATGCTAAAAAACACTTAAAGGTTTTGTATGGTCTTTTAAGGCAGTTAAATCTGCGTCGCTGTTCTGCATACAAATATTTGAGAGAGAGCTGTGGGTTCCAAAATAAATTTTTTTGTAGTGAGGTTATTCCAGAACTAGAGCCACCTGATCTATGGAATACTCTATCTTGTTCAGTATACGGAATGAATAATAGCACTTACCAAACACTTTCTCTGTGTATGGTCCAGTTCATGATTTTTTGTGAACTGAAAGATAATCAGTAATATCTTCGTGATGCTTACGTAGTAAGATGTAGTATCAGAGCACTCTGGAAATCTTTGTTTGCCTTTATAGTATTCCCAAAGAGCAACGATACTCCAGTCTACAGATATGGCACTGAAGAATAGGCATCTGTTCAGAAAGCGTCCAACAGTTTCGGCTATCTAGTTAGAGATGTCAAGAATGTTCTTTCCATGGTTGGTGATGTTCTTTATGGGTACAGGCTCAACTGTCAGTGATTTCAGTCATTATGATAATCACTTAGCTCTTTGCAAATTGGAAACTGCAACATTCTGAGTTAGGAACATTATAAAACAATGAACACAAAATCTCTTTGGATTAAGTGAGGTGACAAAAGGAGGAATGGAACAGATTTTTCCAGAGCAGCATTAAATTGCGCAATCTATGAAATCTTCTTTATTTTCTTTATTTTCCAACTCTCACAGAAAATGAAGCAGAGATCATGAAGGTTAGTTTCTTTTATCTTATAACCCTTATAAATTTTCAGAAGAGAAGTCTTGTGTACTGAGTGTAAGTTCCTGTGAGAAAATATCATATGAACATAAAACTGTTATCCTGATGCATACACTAGAAACCAAAATACAGTTATGTAGACTTTAGTCAGCTGTGACTAGCCTCCAGAGAAGTTGAGAGTATGTTTACAAGATCAGACCTCAAATGTGAGGATGTCATGCTGTTCAGTCTATCAGTACCTCCTGAATACATTCTCCTATTTTATAAAAAAGCTAATAAAATAAAATAAAAAAACCAACCAAATGATTACTTTCTTGCATGTCCTCCTTTTTAGAAGGAAACTACAAACTCACGTGAACACCAGTAGGTTGCCTAGTTTCTCATGCTGTAATTGTTTTCAGTTTCTTTCCTATTTCGTGCTCGTTCACATGTCTTGTTCTCCCCACCTCCTTCAAAGTTACTGCTTCAGGCCCTTTTGAGCAGGAGTTACTATTTCAAATCTTTTCTCATTGCAGGAATTTATTCAGTGTATTCTATTAGCAATGCTATATTTAAATTAAAAATATACTACATTGCCTCATTCCCACTACTTTCATGACAAAGGCAAAGATACAATCAGCTGATGATTGTTCTCTTTTTTTTGTTGTTACGTGTTCTTGTTGCAGTCATGCTTTGCAGCAAAAACTGTTTCGGTGTCTGGTGGAAGGCATGTAAGATTTTCATTCTTTGCACCTTTTAGAAGCATCTGCTTTGTTAATAATGTCAAAGTATCTGCGTATTTCCATAACGGGAACGAATTAGTTTGAGTTTCATTTGCCAAGCCCCACATGTTTACGAGAGAGACAGAAGTCTGTGGTCTAACCAGCTCTTGTTTCTGTTGCGATTTTTATTTAATATTATTTCAAAATTTAAGATAAGTCATAGTTAATGTTCTTCACAGGTCTGAGCATTACCTGAGAAAGGCAGATGATGATCTGTGTAAATTGACCAAGGCTTCTAATGAACCAGAAAAAAATAATGCCTTCACTTTTAGAAGACGGGAGCTGCAGAAGAAAGGTTTGTAGTGAGCAATAATCTGGCATTTAGATATGAATTTTGGAGACTGTTGGGAAATTTTTTAGTCTAGTATTATGAGGAGAGCACAGAAATAAAAAAGGCACTGCATGCAGTATATGTGTCTCCTCAAAATGCATTTTTTTACAGATACAGTAAAATATATCAAATATCTGTTTTTAAATAGGAATAAAGCTATGGTGAGTCAGATCTGTGGAAAAAAAAAAAGAAATTGAGAGAAGCCTCAATGCACCATAATAATCCTGATTTTATAGAACGTCTTTTATACTGAAGAATGTAATACATTAAGAGTGCTCAAATGGTTTGTGAACCCTGCGAAGTGTTTATACTATATGACGATATTTGTATTTACTGCTGAAAAATGATGAGCTCTATGCTGAGTCTCCAGGGAGAACGTACTATCTTTTTAATACTGGTTAGTAATATTTGCAGATTAGAACAGGAACTTTAGAATATTGCATCCAGCAGAAGATAGAAGAAAGACTGTGGAGTATGGAATGCTAATTCTTACTGGGAAGGGAACTATGATTATACCCTTACCTTAACTAATAGTGCAATAATAATATTTCCTTAATTATTTTAGGGAATATATTCTGGCTGCCACACAATTAAAAGGGAAGAATTTTAACACAATTAAAAAAGGAAAGATATGTGGAAGGTGCCTGCTGCCATGCATTTTATTGAAGACAGAACAGATATGAAGAAATACAAAGGTTTTTAAGTCATTTTTTTTTCTGACACAGAAAACAAGAACTATGATGAACTGCAAAAGAGGAGGAGAAACATGAACAGCACCACTCTTAGTCAGAAGGAATTGGGCTCGTTTGATTATGAGAAAAGGAAAAGAAGATCTAGTGGCTCTATTCCTGATGATTGTAGTGCACACATTCCAGAAAAATCACTACTTCTGTCTGTAAGTTGCACTTAATTTTGCTGTATGTGTTTGTGTACGCACGTGCACACGCATTTCAGTAGCAGCAGTAGCAATGTCCAAAATAAGAGTTATACTAAGAAGTAGGGTATCTAGGGATACCTGTTGAGGGAGATTAGTTCAGTGGTGCATCAAGGGGAACAAGTATATGTACTTCTGTCCACAACATCAGAATATGCTGGATGTAGCAGAAGAGTTGTGAGACATGCATGACAGTGTCTCCTTCAGACAGGATCATGGAGTAAAACAATTGGAAATAAGGCATCTGACTACTCAAGTGAAACTTCTTTCACAGATGGTGTAGAACTAATTAGGGACTTTGATACAAAAATTACAAAATATGCCTGGGGTTGTTGAAATCTTACGTATGTCATCTGTCTCTCTCCTCCTCTATCGTACTCTTCCCTAAAGTTTTATTCTTGTCTCTCATTAAGATTTGGGGGGGAGGGGAAGACTTAGGGAATTAGTCAAGTACAAACTGTGATTTACATTCAAGCATTTGAATACAGTAAAGGCATCTTTGTAACCTTCTGGTTAAAACCCCACAGAAGTAGGTAGTTGCTGAGTCCTTTTCACCCACTTGACCAAGCCACACATTTGCAAAGTAATGAACATCACTGGTGCTTGATGTTTCACTGTTACACAGTGAGGGAGCTGCTAAAAAATCAGAAGTAGTTTCTTGTTCAGTGTGAATGGAGGTCATAGTAGACTTTTAAAAGGTTGTCCATCATGTCTTTATGTGATAACCTTTGAAATACGAGGAGGGAGAAATTACCCTAACTTGAACTCTAAATGCAGCTGCATTAAGCTATGATTATTTTGTCTATCACGTAGCTAAGTCTCAGTGATCACTGATCTGAACAATCATAGAAATGTTAAGAAATAAATGTATGTCCTGTCTCCGATTCCTGTTTTCTAGAAAGAGCAAAGATTGAGTTCAACTCAGTCTCCTGGCCGCGGAACACCCTGTAAGGATGGACAAGGTTGCAGATGTAATACAACTCTGGTGCCAGAGTGTATTCCCCAGCCATTAGAGACAGACTATAAAGACACTTCCACCCACAACCACTTAAGACCTGCTCACAGCTGCACAGAGAAAATTGGCTCAGAGTCTCCTCCCAGAAATTTTGCAGAGAAACAGCTTTCTGCCACCACTGAGAACGTGTTTTCACCACAAGTTAGTACCATCAGGAAACTAAAGATGGACACATCGCAGTACCTGAGCAAGCTGCGGAACAGAATCTACAGGGGTAATCGGCAACTTGTTTCAGTTGACCCAAGTATGTACTGTGTCTGTGCTGCTGACAATTGCCGTTGGTATGCTTAGGTACTAGGAGAACTCAGGCATGACTGGCTAGTTGAAGCATATGGACCAAAAGATTGAAGACATAGATGATGTTGTTTGTAATGTGTTGTGCAGGTGAGAGGTGAGAGAACAGGGCCTAGTGCCAGTGTCCTCTACTGGAGTGTAGAGAGCCTTGTACTTGAGAAGCAGAATAGACAGCAGAATTTTCAAATTCCAGTCCTTATTTTGCAGCTGATTTTGTGGCTGTGGAAAATCAAGCTTGTACTTTTAAATGACGCTTAAACTGAGGAAAAAACATTCTCTCTTGTTTGAAGCAGCTGTGTTGTAGCCTGTTTTTTTTAATAGTCAAATAATTTTGAGGATCTTGGTTAAAAAGTGTTAATAAAGATACAAAGCAGTACTTGTTGTCTACATTTTCATGCATGCAGACCTTGACTGGTTTGGGCAATGTACTTTGGTATTACATACTGCAAGAGAGAATTCTTTGCTCATCTGAAATCCACGATGAATGAAATATTCTCAAGGCTGCATCTTGTAGTATATGTATACTTCTTTTTTCCTCTTCAGTTGTCCTTTCAAGTGATGATGAAGATGGACCTGCTGAACCAAAATCCGCAGAGCTGCTGCAAGATAGTATCACTGACAGTAAAGAAGCAGACCAACAGTCTGACTTCTGTTTCTCGGCAAAGCAGTTGGAAGACAAGATGGAAAGTCACACAGAGCAGGTAGTCCAGTTTTTGGCCTATGTGTTGTTATTCCAACCCTTTAATTTATTTCTCCAATGTTCACTTTTTCTTGCATGTTAGAACAAAAGTGAAATGCTAAGAGCAGATATGATTAGTTCTAGTAACAAGCAGCAGCTGCAGTAATTTATTTCACAGATAGAAATCCAGACAGTCTTCAGAGAAGACCTCTGGCTCTGAAGCTGGAGTGTTTTTGCAACATACAATATATTTCACATTTTCACTTTCCTGTGTGGTTAGCAGTGTAATTTGAATCTAAAACTAGCCAAAATGGTTGTTGCCCCATTTTGGGCTTGGTTAGCCTTGTGCTGGTTGCAATTACCTGGTTTTGGGTTATCTCTGCAATCCTGAAACAAGTCAGAAGAGCCATTGCTGCTGCTTCTCACAGATGCATTGTTTTGATCATAAACATTGAGTTGGATCCAGTACCTTTGATATCAAAAGAGGGGCATTTTTTGTTGCTCTTGTTGTTTGAGTTTTTACTTGGCTCTAGATAGTAAAGAGCATGGCTTATGTCTTGGCAATGGGAGCTTTAGAAGTTGGGTAAAATACTGTTAGACCCTTAAGGACATTGTCAGTAATGATTGTGATAACATTTACAGCTTTTTGATACGGAGTTTTTATAAGGAAGTTGTCTTTGGGATTAAATTCCTACAAATGTGAAGAGAAAATTCCCAAGGTTACAGAAGGGATGTTTCTCATTTTAAGTCCTGTAGTAAATATGCTGTTTTTTCCAGATTGAAGATAAATGTCCTATCAGCTTACCTTCTGGAAGCACACCTAGAAAACAGATGAATGCAGCACTGGATGTTGAATTTGATAGTCTGTATATTGGGAAATTTAAGTGGTTATCAACAGGTCCTGCTAGGGTAAGTTGGTCTATTATGGTGATATTTTGAGAATATTTAAAAATGAAAATTCTGGTTAAGCAAAGCTAGTGGTACTTAGTGTGAAAGCACTGAGTTTTGATTACTGTTGGATCAAATTGCTTTGATTAGACGATGGGGTGTGTAGTCCATTACCTTGTATGTTTGGATTGCTGTCAGTAGAAAAGCTAAATGGGATTTTCTGTGGCCCCGGTTTTCAGAGGTAAAGGTTCTGTATAAATGCTGTACTGGAACAGAACTCATATTGAGGAAGCTTTTCGTGAATTCTCACTGGAAGTAGTGGCCATGTTAAAGTGAATGTCACTTGAAATAAACACCAATTACACTTCTCAAAAATAGTACAGATCCTGGAATAAAGTAATCCATCATGATCAGAGTTCACATATATGCTATGCTCTAATCTTGCCTTTTAAGCAGAAAATTGCTTGGTTTGTAGCTTTAAAGAGCATTAAAACAATACTAAAAGCATTGGCACATAGGCAACATGCTGCTCACAGGGTGTAGAAGTATAACAAGGTGTACTTCAAATGGAGTACCAGCTGCAGGAGTTTCAACAGGTCTTTGACCAGGCTCATTCTGTATATTGCAATAGAAAGATGAATGTTTGAACATGTATATCTTTTTTTGCTTACAGTAAGACATTTTGAAATCTTGGGTTGTCATAATAATTTCAGCTTTTCACAAAACAGTAGTTTTGTGCAGCAGCTCTCATGCAGTAATGAAAACATTTAATGGAATTTTCCTAAATATATATATCAAAATCGTTTGAGGGATGAGTTGAAATATTTTTAGAATCAATGCTTTTAGGTGGAAAGTGAAAATTTTCCTTGCAAAAAAAAACTTGATTCTTTGTGCTCACTGTGGTAACGTAAGAGAAACCTCTTCTCTCAGTGTAGAATCATAGACTGGTTTGGGTTGGAAGGGACCTTACATATCACCTCGCTCCAACCCCCCTGCCATGGGCAGGGACACCCTCCACTAGACCAGGCTGCTCAAAGCCCCATCCAACCTGGCCTTGAACACTTCCAGGGAGGGGGCAGCCACAGCTTCTCCAGGCATGTATATGACAGCCTTCTGTCAAAGTAACAATAAAGCAGTCTTTATTTAGCCAAGTTGTCTTAACATAGCAGCAGTGTAAGTGGAAACTTTAAAGACCTTTAATTCAGAGGTTAATGTGAACAGCAAGGTAACACCCCAGTGTTGGACCATTTATATAGTGTCTTTAATTCAAATATTGCAGCTGACAGTCTTTATCATGGGGGGCGTAAGCTCCTTTTGTCCCAAGTGTTCGTCTTTTTTTCTTCTTAAAGGAGCCTATAGGCAGCTCCGCAGCTTTCTGCTTATTTCTCAGTGCTGAGCACCTCTGAAAGGCACTTCGCTGTCATTTAGATTCTGCAATACGTATTTAGGAGCGTTGTTTTAAGTGAAATAGGCAACACTAAGTCTCAAACTAAGCATATTGGACTTGGTAATGTTAGGTTAACAGTTGGACTCGATAATCTTAGTCTTTTCTAATCTAAATGCTTCTATGGTATTATTTTCAGTTTATTTGACTATAAGCAAAGAAAGATGTATAGATAATTAAAAACTGCTACCTTGTTTTAATCAATTTGTAAAAAAGAAAACTAATTTATATTTTTTTAATCTTATTTCAGTTTACAACCAAGTATATTACGATTCCATTTCAGGGTAAGAGAATTGTTTGTCTTTAGCCCTCCCTTAACTATATTTTTAAAGTATTGCGTTAAAATAGTCAGTATATATTTGTTATGAATAATTTATGATCTTACTTGCTTCCACAAAGACATTAATTTTTTTAATTTACATTTTTCAATAAATAAAAGTATCAGTTTCTATAATGTAAACATTAATAACTTGGCAGCTCCTTACACTTTTAAGGTGAACTTGTAGTTTTAATGGCCTTACCTCCCACATTCCTGCATATATTGTGTTGAACTATAGTATATATGACTATGCATGTTTTTGAGGTGAAACGTTAATCTTTTCAGATTAGCATTTTAGACCCTTAGGTTTATTAAAAATGTGTGAGTTGATTAAAGCTAAGAGGAATACAACTGTAGATTTGCATTTAGTCCATTTTCTGAAGGTGACGTGTAGTTTCTGTATCTTGCAGGAGAAGGTTTATGAGCAGTTCTGAATTGGATTGACTAAAAGTAAATAGAAGTTCATGATTTGCAATATTTTTTTCTATATTTGTAGGTATTAATTGTGGTTATTCTGAGCAAAAATACATTTTTTTTCATGAAGAATCCTTCATTTGGATGTTACAAATCCATAATTTTATTTTACATAGTTTGATATAGCTGATTTAAGTATTAAATTCTCAACACATTTTATGTAATGCCAGGAATAAAATCTACAAATACTGTTTTAATACACTCTGATCATACTTATGTCTTAGTATGTAATTACTGCAACGTGTATGACTTTACGGCTGTCCATGACTGTGAAAGATATGGTTATTTTAAATTCTATTTTCTGCAGTGGCTCTTAACAAAAATATTAAGCTGACAGTGGATACTTTGGATTTGAGACGGTTTGGCTTGTGGAGAAGTGATGGTGGCTGTTCTTCAACGACTATCATTTTCCTTTGGTTGTCTGTGGATTATGTAGAAAAGATTGAAACCCAATTAGGAAAGTCAATTATCAACAAACCATGTGAGTAATAACTTTCTTTAAATGCAGTGAAAAGGTCTAATATACAGCATGTCAATAAAGTGGTTGTTTTTAAATGTGTGTAAAGACTTGTTGAAACACATCAGTGGTGGTTTTACAAATTGTGGAAATGATTACTACAATTCTGCTTCGCCATCTTAGTGTGTTAATGTTAGAGGAAAATATATTGTGCCGGATCTCACAGCCTGAGAGGGGTGCGGCTGCTGCAGCTGCATGTCCCCAGGTCCAACCAGTAACAAGGCTGAAGATTTAGTCCCAATAGGTAGAGCATACACAGAGCAGCACACATATACATAGCTGGCCACACGGGTAACGCAGTCACACAGCACTCATACGAACACAGACAGCACTAACAGCCTCATCCTGCTCCCGTCTCTGAGCAGGATGGAGGCCCACTAGTAAGAAAATACATACATATAAATACACACACACACACACATGTAAAATGTAGATCCCTCTGTCAGCTGGGCTCAGACACTCAGTCTGGTCAGTTACGGGTCTGGATCCCAGTACACCCAGTTGCTGGGCGCTGGACATACACACCACTGAGGCCACAAGCAGTTCACTGGTGCAGACTGTCATGCACACACAGGCATGCAGCTGGCCAGGACTCCTCTGGTCCCAGTAGCTGGCACCCCTTCGCTCTGATCCTTAGAGATACACAGGCGGTCTGACAGCCAGAGCTGTCCCTTAGAGACCTGCTCAGCACACTGGCTCCCAGGGCACTTCACTTATTCACCTAGTTTGGCTTGATCTTCGCTAGCAATCACATGCTTGTTTGCCCCCGTGCACTCATTCCCATTGCTGCCCTCGGAGCCCCAGACACACACATGGAATAGAGTGTCCCTCACCCAGAAGAATGTTAAAAAAGAATTTAAGATGATGACAGGACAGACAGCGCTGATCAATGCACGGGACATTGCCAGACAAGTGTAATGACTAGCACAGTATTTAGATGCAGCTGGTTCTTTCTCTGCCCTTAGCCCTCTGTTTTCACACACTTGTCCCTCCCCAAATCACCTAAACTCCTCACTTTGCCTGCCTTTGGTTCTTCACTTAAACATCCCATAATAAGTCCTGTGCAATCCCCAAATGCTCTTCTGCTGCATCCCCATCATGTGTGCCATACACCTCAGCAGCAACCCCGCTCAGCCCAAAAGGTGCTCTGGCATTGATCATTTTGATGAGCTTCAGGTCTGGACCCTGGAGCTGAAGCTTCCCTGGGACGACCCTGGGAATGGCCCAGACCAGGTGGCCCTTCCTCCAGGCCTTCCCTTCGGGTTCCGAACCCTTCGGGTTCCTGCCTGGCACTGTGCCTCTGTGCTCCTCTGGGCTTGTGGAGGTGGGCCTTTGGTGGGCTGATGGCCACTTTGATGAAGCTGGCAGGGTATTATTTGGGCTCCCCCTCCTGCCATTGTCTCTCTGTGCTCCTTTGTTGGTGGGCAGACAAGTTTTTATCACATAACCTAATAGTTAATACTATCTATTCTCTCCTTTTCCCAGCCAAATTTAGTGAATTTGTATTTCTTGAACTGTCCCAACCACTCACAGAATGGGAGGAAGACAGATTGACTGAATTGATTACAGTTGTGAGCAAGAAGAACAGAGCACCAGATCTCCCTGAGTTTTTGTCTTTGAAGCAAGCCTTACCCTTGTTTAAGGACCTTTCTCCCGAAGAGAGCTCTTTTATGAGTTCAAGTAAGGATCTACTAAAGCAATGTATCCCAAAAGAGAATACCTCAGATGCCCATGAGTCTGCAGTTCAGGTTAGTGAGTAGCTGTTGCTTGATGCATTCATCACCACCTGTTGGCATTCACATATTCTAGTCAATTTTAGATCAGCCAATTGCAGAAAATAAATTATTCCTTAATCCATGGCTCAAAAAAAAAAAAAAAAAAAATCAATCATGTTTGTTATTTCTCTCTCATAGTGGGGCAAGGTTTCTGATAAACTAGATTGTGTCCACGGGGGTATAGTGTATGGACCTCATCAGCAGGTGGCAAATACTCAAGCTTTAGCTTGACTCCTGGTGGCCTGTGCCTGGAATCACAGGTATTTCCTGCCCTTGTGGTGTCTCCAGGGCAGCAAGTTGGAAGTTAATCGATGCGATTTAAAGCAATGAAGCCATTTTTCAGTTGAGCTGGAAGTGAAGGGGTGCAGCAGAGGAGGAGCTGTGTGGCCTGCTCCTTCCAGACACCTCTAGACATTCTTGTGAGGGCTCCACAGTATGAAATGCTAAGTGATTCCTAAGGTTGCTGGGGAGATGGGGCTGTGTAAGTTAATGTGTTAATACACCTCCCTCTGAGGAGTAAATGTTTCAACCTAACCCCACATGATGTTCACTTCAGAAATTGCATACGTTTGTTACCATCAGTAAAAAGCAGAGAAACAACAGATCAATCCGGATATGAAACTGGGAACTTAAAAATTGAGCCAGACAGTTCAAATCTTTATAATTTTAACGCAAATTGTCAAGAGCTAGATTTTAAAATCTTCCAACCCTACACAGCTCCTAGTAAGACAGTCCAATACTTGCCTGCATCCTGGCAGGTCTTGTGTCTGCTCCAAAACCAATTCTGCATCAGTTGCCTGAATAATTCTTAAATGGTTTTAGAGAGAGAGTATGAACAGATGAAGGCCTCTTGTCGTTTTAAAAGGCAGATAACTTTTTTTATTGTCTGAGCAGTGGCACATTTGCCTAAATACTGATGTTTACAATTCTGCTCTTTAGCAAGGTTCCTCTTCAGTGATGCAGGGTACTGCTGTGGGTACCAGGCTTGGGTTTTGTATGTTCTGTTTTACCTATCAAGCTGTGTAATGCTTTTTACTATTATTATTGTTTGGATTTTTTCTGGTAGGAATCAAAACGAAAAGTGGCCAGGCCCAGTTATGCACTTGCAAATAAGCAGAATAGTGGTTGCTATTCTATCTCTCTGTCCTCTGCATTGAATGAAGAATGGAAAGAAGTACGAGAAACTGGAGCAGTTAAGAAGTAAGTTTATTTCATATAAATCAGGAGGTGAAAATAAAACAAATTGAATAAATTACTGGAATAAAAGCATTCTCTGGTTGGTTTGAAAGTGCTGTTTGAAAGATGCTCTAGAAATATAAACTATCACCAAGTATTAATGTAGTTATTCCTGTTTCCATCCTAATAGTTAACAGACAAAATGGATGTGTTACAGGATGAGAGAAAATCTCACAGACATTAGAGAATACCTGAATTCTGACTACAAACTCATACCGTGAATGCATCAATGGGAGGGTAGGGACCTCATGGCCTCTGTGAGTGTCCATCTAAGCCCATATCACACCAAAACTATTGCTAACTTAAGCTGAGTATTTTTTTTTTTTTAATCTAAACAATGTTTTCTTTCACTGTTCTGTCGCAATCTATTTATATCTAGTTTGTCATACAATTTACTAGTTAGTACAGGAGTTTGGTTGACAAAAGACTTTCAAAAATGAGAACACACAAATGTGTAATGCAGCAAGATACTATGAGAGCGCTGACATGTCTCAGCTCTTAAGAACTCTTTCCTTTTGCCATCACTGTTTTTACTGGCAGTGTAGCAGTTGGTTTTGTTTCTGCAACAGCAAAAAGCTCAGTTCATGGTTCCAGTAAAGTAAGGTGGCTGTTAATCTAGAGCTTTTTAAATACTAGTGTTAGAAGTAACTTGGGCAGTTTCAAACCACCTACAGTACATGTGCTGCATGGTGCATAAACCCAAGTTTCCTGCTTGGAAATGTGGGAGAACTTACTGGAGTCTTAATGAACAGAAAATTGCTGCTCATACCATTTGAGAATATGTCCCCTAGTATTTAATCTCATTTTATAAAGCTCTTTGTCAATTACTTGTATCAAAAATAGAAAAACAAGATGAAGATAAAAAATAATCTCCAAAAGTGTTTCCAAAATTTCAGTGTGAAATGGGTGCATATTTCTTTTGTAATACTTAACTGTTGGAGGGAGAGAATGGTGAAGGACTTCTAAGCTAGTCGACAGCTTTGAGAACTACCACTTTTAACAGGTTTTCTAGAAAATCTTCTACATGTGGAATAACCATACTAAGAAGAATGTCATGTAAAACGGTTTGTCACTGTTACAATGTGATTTGTGTTTTCTAGTTTAATTGTTTATCCACCTCCACCTGCAAAAGGAGGACTGGGAGTCACAAGAGAAGACCTAGAGTGCTTAGAATATGGAGAGTTTCTCAATGATGTCATCATTGATTTCTATCTTAAGTAAGTAATCACAGCCTTAATTGTACCCTTCTTTCTGGGACCTGATCTGGACTTGAATATCACTGTAAATGTTGGTCACTAAGTATGATGCAACAATTTTACAAGTAACAGTGTGATGTAAGTTGGACTTTTTAAAAAACTTTTGTGTATTCTCAGCAGTTTCGTTTGTTTTAGTTTCATTCTTCTTGTCCCTCTAAAGGGCTGTGATGTAATCCAGACAGAATAGCTGGGAGAAAAAAAAGCCACTTGATAGCCTGACAGAACAGAAAGTGCTGAGCAGTTATAAGTAGGCAGTTGAACAAAGTAGAGGGTCTGTACTAGGTAGTTTATTTACTAAGTTCGCATGAAGTGGAGCATCCTCTGCTATTCTGCGCAAGAGTCCAGGAATTCTTCTGATGCACAGCTCCTGCAGAAAGGAGCACAGTTAATTCTTCTTGAGGAAGTAGTGCTTGATTTACCTGCTTCATGCCATCCGGCTAAAGTTGCTTGTGAAAGCAGGTTTTTCAGAACCAGCATTGTGGGCCACCATTCCATAAAACTGAGGTTTATTTTCCCTGTGCTGACTTAAACTTAAGCAGAATTCTGGCTCTTTTGAGGGTTGTCTGCAACAATTCCATTTTGCTTGGCATCCGGCATGGCTGCAGTAACTGTGAGCAATAGGAAGCCAGCTAAATCTTCCTGTCTAGAGGAGTGGGAAAGGAAACATGTACCAGAGTGTTTTGGTGTGGTTTTACAGCAAAGCCACCTGTATTTTGCCCTACACTAGGAATAAATCATGCAGCATGGTCCTCTCAATAGCTGTAGCTTCATCTCACCAGAAAAGGAAGATGTGAGTGAAGGAATTTAATGCAATCATTGCAGAAACCCCTCTGCTTTTAAAATTTGTTAGACTTCCCGCAATCTCAGTTTTCATTGTGTTGCAAACTGTGTCATATATGACTGTGTTGGCCAAGTCATCGGGTGAAGCTGGAGGCACCTTGTGTAGGAGGACTGCAATTACGAGAGCTTTGGCCTTCTAGGATGACAGAATAAACACTCAAGCTGATGTTGATGGTAAAATGATCAACCGTGAAATAATGCAGAATGAGTTCCTGTAGAATATTTATCTTAACTTTCACATGCATAACCTGTGGAGGTAAAATGGACAATTTACAGTGCTGAACTGTTCTATGCCTTTTCTATACGCAGGAGTATAACACTCTGTAGGCTTATACTTGGTTAGGTTTTCAAGCCTGTCTTAATTGCAAGAGCTAGAAATCTAACTCTAAAAATAAATTCAGAAGCATTAATACTGGAGCACAGATCTGAGATAAAAAATAACTGCATTCTTAGTTGTTGCTTGGCTGTTACGTACTCTATCTATAATGTCCACCCATGTACATATTGAAAATAGAGAGAAAAATTTGGCGTGATTAGCAGCTGTGAAGGCAACTGATACTAAGCATAACCTGAGTATGATGTCATTAAAATAATTGTCATGCTTTTTTACCAGTAATGGTACTTTCTTGAAAAGGCATTTAATAAATTCCTTCTTTTTTCTTTGGTAGATACCTGTTGTTGGAGAAGGCACCAAAACAGCTTGCTGACCGTACACACATTTTTAGCAGTTTCTTCTATAAGTGCCTGACCAGGACAGAAAAAAACTCCGAGGGGGATCTCAAAGTTTCGTAAGTTCATTTTAGATGCCATTCTAACCAGAAATAAGCTGTCTGTTCATTCCACTTGGAAGTTCTGCAGATCATCTCCTAATTAGCACATAAAATAGTAATCAGTATTCTGCAAAGGATTAGTGGTGTTAAGTGTTGTAACTCACAATTTAAACATGCTGGTGTTTTTAATTAAAATCTACATGTGGTTCATACTGAATACAAATGAAAATGTTACCACCTTTCTCCAGCTTTATCTGAATCTTTACTTCAGACAATTATTTATGCATTTAGATGTTTTGATTATAAACTCAGGAGTTTTGCAAGATATGCATAATTTTAAGAAATTGCACTTCTAAAAATACTTTTAGATTTACCACATATTTCATTTTACATATGGGTAATAAATTATTGTCCAAATTTTTGGTAAGAAAATTTTCTTATGCACCAAGTTTGCACATTTGTTTTTTAACACTTAAGCACACTGGAATTAGAGGGTTTCACAAGAAGCTATTATTAAGAGCTCAAGAACCCTGTATTACTTTGTGTTTCTAGCTAAGGCTGTACAAAGGGTAGGACCATCCTTAGTACACTTTCCATTCCCTCTTAACACTGATGTTTGAGAGTGGATCTTTCCCTGCCACTTCACTGACAGTGATGATCTGCCAGCAACTTTCATTCTGTTTTCATTATTCAGCTTATCAAAGTTGTTTTTTTCTGTTTTCTGAAGTGACATTTCTTCTGTTACCCAGGTTTTTCATTCATTCTACTGGCAAACGAGGCCGCCTGCACAAAGAGGTGTGCCATCTTGTTATGTTACAGTCACTGCTGGGTGAAATCTGTGTTACAGGGAAAATATTTTTAAAGATGTCTCAAAAATTCAAGGAGCTGTGCTTGAGAAAATGTCCTCCATCATTTTACTGTCTTCTGACCCTGAATGTTCTGAGGCGGAGACAAAATTATCCATGTTAAGAATGCGGTTGTGCATTGATGTGATATCTTTTACAAGACTGGACTGTCCATAACCTTCTTGAGGAACTAGAATGGCACCCTTAATTCACCATATTTCAAGGACAGTAGCTGCTCTGGATCAGGAGATAGCTTTGGAAATTCTGGTTTTGTGTTTGGGCTTAGATACGTACCTAGTGATTACAGGTATTTTGGGATTTGTTTGCTTGTTTCTGTGGGGTTTTTTCAGATAAATGTGTAGTGGAAACTTGGGCTCTGTACTGTTGTAAATGAAACTAATCTTAAGTGATGTAGCTACTTAACTTAAAGACCTTTTGCTTCTCTTTCTTCACACTGCTTAGGCAGTAGAATGAGAAAGCTCCTTTTATAGGTGCTTTTCCCAGGTTGCAAATACGCCTTCCCCTTTTAAGTTCCCAGTGCTTCTATAGTTATGCAGCAGAGGAAGTTTGCAGCAAGTCGTCACTTAATGCTGCCCTGCAGAGAGTCCCACGTGTCATGGTTTAGCCCCAGCTGGCCACAAAGAACCACACAGCCGGTCGTTTGCTCCTCCCCAGTGGTGGGATGCAGAGGAGAATCTTCAGAAAAAGGCAGAACTCGTGCGCTGAGATAAAGATGGTTTAACAGAACAGCAGAGGAGGAGAAAAATAACAACAATAATACTGATAAAAAGAATGTACAGAGCGAATGATGCACAGTGCAGTTTTGTTCACCGCCCTATACCAGCCCACTCTGGAGCTTGTTAGTTGCTTGGGCTTAATGGTGTGCTGATTTTTTTTTTTCTCTGTCAGGGAAATTTCAAAAGTAAATGAAAAACCCATTGAAGGTTTGTGAAGATGTAGGAGTACTAATCCCTGTACCTTGCTTTAACTAGAAAGAACAAATCCGAACAATAATCATTATTTGGTTTCTGCAGAGCAGCACAGAGAAGACACAGAAGAGTAAGAACATGGACTCGTCATATAAACATCTTCAGTAAAGATTATATCTTTGTGCCTGTGAATGAGGAGTAAGTCTACGTGTTTCAGACACCTTTTCTGACACTTAGATTTAAGTATTTGAATGTTGTGATAAAAAGATTTATGGCTGTAAGCTTGGGTCATTGGAAATGAACACATTAGATTTTGAAGAAATAGCAGGTGTGGAATGAATAATTTTGAATTATCTCAAAAGTTAAACTTTTTGTTTAGTTATCTTCAGTAGACTTTGCATCTTCGTTTTTTGTTTTACTGAAAACTGCTTTTATGTGTTTTTCAAAATAATTTGTGTGTCATTATGATGATTTCTGTGCCCTTAAGTAATATTTCTATAAAGAAATCACAGCAACTCATAGTGTTAGTGGATCAGGAGTCTTCCATGGTCTGTGCCTTGGCCTGGTTGAAGAACTGACCTGCGCATGAAAACTCCAGTAAAACTGAATAGTCATTTGAGAGTTACATATGCAAAACAGCTGCAGAACGAGATAAGGCTAGAGGCATGCCATACGCTCAGCCATATTCCAAACTGGGATCACCATCACAGATTATTTGATTAATTTTTTTACAGTGTAGGATGGATGGTGAGGTGCTGATAAATGGCTGTGGTGCGTTTGTTGGAGGCTTTTAAAGGAATCCATTTTTATTTTTGCTGTTATGCCACAATGCAAAGTAAAAAATGAGTGAGAGTATTAATATGAGATGCCATGAAGGAACACAGCAACAACGGTTATGTGTCACAGAACAGTTGTCCGTAAGCTCATGATGTTACAAAAGCTTTTCATATCCTTTTCAGAACCAAATGTTACACAGTTTTCATGTTTTTTTTCCCCTTCCTCTCCCCACTGCTGGGCAGGTCTCATTGGTACATTGCGGTTATCTGTTTTCCTTGGTTGGAAGAAGCTGTGTATGAGGAGTGTCCCCATCAGAATTCATTATATCACCAGTCTCAACAGTCTCCACTTCAGTCAGGGAGTGAGAACACTACAACTGGTTCAGTGTTGGCCTTTTTTGGTAACTGCAAGGATGAAGAAGAAATGGATGCCAGCAGAAGTTTGTTCTCAAAAGGTAGGTAATCTAGAAGAAAATTATGTCAAGCCATGTACAGTTCTAATTGTGTCTTAATTGTTGAAGGAGAGATATGATGTCTTAAAAAGTATCTTTCACATCAAGATTGATGTAGTATGTTTTTGTATTAACATGCATAGCAAAGACTGCACTGCATTCTTGTCCACAACTCTCAAAAATGCTGGAAGGGACATGTAAATTCAGGAGCTCAGATCCCATCATGAGTGGAAAGTTCTTAGATGCCAGTAAGAACTTCATCAGGAAGGAAGGCCCTCAGTAACTCTGCTGTTTGAAAATTCAGAAAGGCAGCAAAATTAGTTTAGACTTCACAATTGTCGTTTGAATGCTGTAATAATGAATTTGAAAATTAAAATATTTCAGTTAGGAAATGTTTTATTGAGTCTTTTTAATTTGCTCTTTTATACTAGGTGGCAATGAAATTGCTGCTTCTGCTTCAGTCCTGAATTCAGGTATTTCTAAAGTAAGTGCCTTTTTGTACTGGCAGAGGAAACATGTATTAGCTATTTCTGAAGGCTCTGAGACTTGACCAACTGATTTTGCATCATCTTTTTGGCAGCAGCTGTCAATGTTTTTGTGGCCTGCAGCATGTGCAAGGCACTTGAATTAGCCTAAAGTCCTCCTATGTTGCGTATGCTATACTTTCATGTGTTTTTAAAAATTATTTATCAGTTTCTCGCTTTCTGAAATGGGAGCCTTTCTGGCTTTACCTTTAAATCTATGAGAGTTTATAATTGTTGTAGTTTTTTTTTAAGGTTATTTTTATTTTCTCTTCTCGCAGATCTCCTTAAGTAATTCCAAAAGGCAAATTTGTAAAAGGTACGTTTCTTTTTTCATACTAATATTGTGTCATTAAATTATATTAAGAAATTCTGCAGTCATTCAGTTATTTGTCATAAAGCCACAGCTATAGGAACTTGTCTGTTTTTTTCCATGTTTATTCAGACATTGATGCTCTTGATAAGCTGTATTCAAACAAAATATTTGCTTCACTAGTGTTGATAGTGAAAGACTATAACGATTTTGTTTCGTTATTTGTTTTTGTTGTGTACAGGCCTTGTATACTCATCTTAGATTCTTTGAAAGCTGGTTCCGTGCAGAAAACAGTTCAGGTTCTGAGAGAGTAAGTAACTACAATTTCTGTTTATTAGAAAGAGATGCTGCTGGTCATATTTCTATGTTCAAAATACTTTTCTCTATAAAGGTGTATATTTCTAATGCTAAAGGAAAATCCATAAAGAGCCACAACAAAGAAAATTATAGTGGCAATACAGAGGCTTGTGTGAAAAGCCTGACTTTGTTCTGCAGCCCAGACATAATGTAAAATTGTAAAGTGGATAGTCTTTTTGAAATTGAAAAAAAAAAATTTTTTTAAAAATTAAGAGGGAATTTGCTTTGCTTTTTTTTTTTTTAAATCATCTCCATTTCACTAACGGAGCATGTTTTTAAGGGTAGAAACACAGATACTTTAAAATGAATACTTCAGAATTTCAATGATTAATTTTCCAAAGGGCTGATTTTTTTTTTTTTTTTGGTGGTGCTTACAGAATTACAGTGTGAAGTCCACTCCTGTCTATGTGCAAAAAAGTAGAAACTAGACTGAAGCTGTCTAAAAGCTTGATGTGTCAGTATAGTTATATAGGAATGGTATTACTTGTTTTGAAAAGTGAGACTAACAATATATTCAGTCTTTTATGTGATAGGTATGTAAGTATTGGAAGAATGTATTCAAACTTTCAGTACTTTTACACACTGCTAATGACTAACACCTATCAACAACTTTTTTAGAAGTTGCTGATATTAAATATTTGAAGCTAAACAGAATTGTTCTTTTTGTTCTCTGTTGTATTCACTTCATTGAAAGGAAGAAAAATTTGTAAACCAAATAGTACATCCTTCTTGTAAAAGTAAATTATTCAAAATACTATGTGAGTGTTAGATAAGAATCAGAAATTTTTGTGAAACCATGTTTTCCCTGGATAGAGAGGCCTCCACATCATGTGTATCTCAGCAGGAAGAATGAAGTAGCAATTTTATTTATTTATTTATTTATAAATCTCTATGTATGAATTAACTTAGTGCTCTACGCTGTGAGCTACTCCTGGGGTTGAAATTCCAGAGAGGGTGGTTTCCTGGAGTTCAGAGTCTGAGATGTTATGAAAAGTCAGAAAACAAAGAGGTGATTTATGGAGTTGTGAGATCAGGGTAGCTTGGGAAGCAGACCACTTATTCCTTCAATTTGCAGTTACACTTGGAAAACGGAAGTTCAAGGAAACGAACGCAGGGGTTCCGTGACCTCTTCTTTCCTTGAGTTGATTTTTGTTGTGTTTTGGGCAGTGGTCAGGCTCAAACAAATTAAAGTCTACGGTAATAGGTTCTTGCAGTTTTTAGGGAATGTGCTTCGCTGATCACAGAATCGTAGAATGGTTGGGGTTGGAATGGACCTTATACATCGTCTAGTTCCAACCCCCCTGCCATGGGCAGGGACACCTTTGCTGAACTGTCTTCATCTTTGAATTGTTTCATGTTTGCCTTCTTTTTACAGTTGCCATTTTCCCCAAAGGTCTTTTGTGTGTTTTATATGTATTTTATTCTCAGAATTGCAAGGACTTGGGGCTTTTAGATATCAAACACAAGATCTGACTTAAGGTGTGTATTTTTTTAATCCCTGGAGTCAGACCATATGTTTTATTTTCACAAGATCTGAGCCTTTGCAACTCTGACTGAAGTCAGCAGAAAAGTATACGTAACTGTTGCCTTTGAAAATCAGAGCTTTATGCTTTCAATTCCACCTTCAAAATCAGTGACCAGCCCAGAACTGAGTCAGTGAGTTGCTACTGAGGCACAAGAACAATAGAAGACCCTGAAAACAAATAAGTCATGATCTCTTAAGGTTTTTAACAAGACTTTACATGCCTTGGGCACTGGTAGGTTGCAAGGGTTATACTGGTGCAATTGTAACTGAAGTTATTTGTAAGGCAAATTCTGAGGGGTTTTTAATGGTTTGCTTAGGTCAGAAAACAACTGCTGACCTCTTAGGATGAACCCAGGAAAAATTGGTGTGATAGCCAGGAAAGTTTATTTGAGTTTTGCCTTTAAAGTTTAAAAATGTCCTGGTATCCTAATAGTTTGAAGAAACTCAGCACAAATAACTTTTAAAATAATGTCATGCATCTTTCTGTTTTGTGGATTGCATATTATGTGGTAGAGATGCCTCTGAGTGTGATAGAATATTGGATAGTGGAAATTGTGTTGCTTCTTGTGTGAATTTCTTTGACAGATTCTGTGAAAGAAATTGGTTAAAGCTGTTGTAGCTTTTTGGCCAGCTCCAGAACAATACTGAGTGGTACCCTAAAATGGGTTGAGCTTGGGAGTTATTTCTCAAGTATTTAATCTGTTTGCTTTCTTTTGTAGGTACCTTGAAATGGAGTGGGAAGCTAAACGAAAAACGCATCGAGAATTCAATAAATCAACAATGATTGGCCTGTGTCCTACAGTGCCTAAACAAGATAACAGCAGTGATTGTGGGGTCTATTTGCTGCAATATGTGGAAAGCTTCTTCCAGGTACATTCCCCTTTCCCCGAAATCACCTTAAATCCAAAAGAACTGTTTCTAAGGTAAATAGCCAGACACAAAAGCCTGTGATGCTCAGCCTCAAAAGTGTCAAAGGTATTTGAGGAAGAGGAGATAAAACTCAGTCTTCAATTAGTGGCAGGGATCTTTGTACCTGGAGCACAGACAGTTTCTCATTTGTATTTGCAGGCAAACATTTCTGACCTTGCAGTTTAATGTTGCATTTCCCTCACTATTTGGGTGTATTTGGAGTCTACTTAGTTTACACACTTCTGGCCTGCAGATGTTACAAAGGCATCTTTTCTGTGCGTCTCTTCTTGTAGCCTCTATAACTTTGATCAGCTTGTGCATTTGCCTTTAAATGGCTCTGCAGGCAGCAGCTTCTGCAGAGAGAGGGAGGGGGGAATCCCTGATAGGGAATGCTCAGAGCTAAGGGAGCCTCTTTTTCCAATTCAGCACAAATTTTTAAACATCTGCAGGTGCTGGGCTTCGGGCAGTGTCTTTTAGGGTGTCCCCAGCTCTTCCTCTGCCTGATCCGTGCACTGCCCTCTTGCTCTGTCCTTTGAATGGCTATACTTGTTTGATGCTTATGCCCGCGGTCCACATTCTCTCTGAGTGTTCTGTGCATGGAAAGCCTTGTGTAGGGCCTTGGCCAGTGGACAGATTTTTCTTCTGTAAGTAGAACAGATCACCATTCCAAAGCGCCTGTACAGTAATGCACACAGCGTGGGGAATAAATGTGAGGAATTAGAGATCTGTGTGCAGTTGCAGGGCCATGATCTTGTTGAGATCATGGGGACATCGTGGGATAGCTCACATGACTGGAGTGCTGTGATGGATGGATACAGGCTTTTGAGGAAGGACAGGCTGGGAGGAGAGGAGGTAGAGTTGCCCTTTATGTGGGTGAGCAGCTGGAATGCATGGAGCTCTACCTAGAGTTGGATGAGGAGCCAACTGAGAGCTTATGGGTAGTGACTAAAGAGCAGACTAATATGGGTGACATAGTAGTGGGCATCTGCTGTAGGCCACCTGATCAGGAAGAACAAATGGATGAGGCCTTCTACGGACAGCTAGAAGCAGCCTCACATTCATGGGCCCTGGTCCCTGTGGGGGACTTTAACCACCCTGACATCTACTGGAGGGACAATAGAGCAGGACATGGCAATATAGGAGGTTCCTGGAGAGCATCGATGACAGCTATCCAGGTGATAGAGGAGCCAATGAGGAGAGGTGTTCTGCTGGACCGCATACTCACAAGCAAGGAAGGTCTGGTTGGGAATGTGAAGGTCAAAGAGAGCCTTGGCTGCAGTGACCATAAGATGGTGGAGTTCAGGATCACGAGAAGGAACAGGGCAAAAAAGCAAGATTGCAAGCTGCGACTTTGGCTTCAGGGATCCTCTTCAGGGATCTGCTTGGAAGAGTTCCATGGAAATAAGGCCCTGGAGGGAACAGGGGTCCAAGAAAGCTGGTTGATATTCAAGGAACACCACCTCCGAGCTAAAGAACAGTTCATCCAGACAAGCAGGAAGTCAAGCAAAGATGCCAGGAGGCCTGCATGGATGGAGGAATAGCTCCTGGTAAAACTCAAAAGGAAGTGTACAGAGGACAGAAGTAGGGACAGGTAACCTGGGAGGAATACAGAGACACTGTAGGAATAGTGTCACTGTAGTATAGAGACACTGTATAGGAAAGCCAAACCTAACCAGAGTTTAATCTGATGAGGGATGTCAAAGGCAACAAGAAGGGCTTGTGTAATTGTGTAAGCAGCAAAAGGAAGAGTAGGGAAGATGTGAACTGACTGCTGGATGGGGCGGGGGCCGTGGTGACACAGGACATGGAAAAGGCTGAGCTTCTGAATGCTTTCTTCATCTCACTCTTTACCAACAAGACTAGTTTTCAGGAGTCCCAGGCCCTCGAAAGTGGGGGAAAGACTGAAGTAAGGAAGACATACCCCTGGTGGAAGAAGATCAAGCTAGGGAATACCTAAACTGGACATAAGTCCGTGGGCCCTAGTGTGATGCTCCCATGAGTGCTGAGAGAGCTGGCTGATACCGTGGTGACACCACTCTTGATAATCTTTGAATAGTTGTGGCAGTTGGGAGAGGACTGGAGGAAAGCAAATGTCACTCCTATCTTCAAAAATTGGCAGGAAGGAGGACCTGGGGAGCGACAGGCTGGTCAGCCTCATCTCAATCTCTGGGAATGTGATGGAGCAACTGATCCTGGAAACCATTTCCAGACATGTGAAGGAAAAAGGGATTGAAAGTAGTCAGCATGGATTCACAAAGGCAGGGGGGAGTCATGCTTGACTAACCTGGTAACCTTATGTGAAGAAATGGCTGGCTTGGTAGATGAGGGGAGAGCAGTGGATATTGTCTACCTGGACTTCAGCAGGGCCTTTGACAAAGTCGCCCGTAAGATACGCGTAGAGAAGCTGATGGGAGTATGGGCTGGATGAGCAGACAATGAATTGGACTGAAAACTGGCTGACTGGATGGGTCCCGAGGGTAGTGATCAGTGGCAGGCAGTCTAGTTGTAGGCCAGTAAATAGCAATATGCCCTAGGAGTCAATACTGGGTTCAGTCCTGTTTAACATCTTCATTAATGATCTGGATGTTGGGGCAGAGTGCACCCTCAGCAAGTTCACAGATGACACAAAAGTGGGAAGAGTGGCTGATATGCCAGAGGGTCGTGCTGCCCTGCCAAGGCACCAAGCTGAACATGTGCCAGGAGTGTGTCCTTGCAGCGAAAACGGATAGCAGTATCCTGGTCTATGTTAGGAGGAATGGTGCCAGCAGTTCGAGGGAGGTGATCCTTCAGCTCTTCTCAGTGTTGTGTCCAGTTCTGGTCTCCCCAGAACAAGAGAGAGATGGTGCTATTGGAGCAACTCCAGCAAAGGGTCACAAAGGTGATTAAGGTACTGGAGCATCTCTCTTGTGAGGAAAGGCTGAGAGCGCTGGAACTCTGAGAGAAGGCTCGGGGGGGATCCTATCAACGTGTGCAAATATCTGAAGGGAGTGTGCAAAATGGATGGAGCAGTCTCTTTTCAGTGGTGCCCGATGACAGGACAAGAGGCAATGGATGCAAACTGAAACACAGGACGTTCCCTCTTAATGTAAGGAAATTATTTTTTTTACTGTGAGCATGACCAAGTGCTGGTACAGTTTGCCCAGAGAGGTTGTGGAGTGTCACTTCTTGGAGATATTAAAAAGCTGTCTGGACATGGTCCTGGCAACCGGCTCTAGGTGGCCCTACTTGAGCAGGGGAGTTGGATTCTTTACCAGTGCTTTTGAACTGTCCGTTCTCTAACAGCGGGGTCTTGTTCTGCTTGCAGAAGCAAGGCCAGGATGAGGTGGTTGTAATTTGTCCTAAACATACGACATTGTTCGTGATGTGTTTTTTGCTTTGCTTTTTCAATTTATCGTATACTCCTTTATTCAAAGGAAGAAGGTGAAATACAGGCATGGCAAAAGAATGAAGAGGGAAAGAGGAAAAAATATTGACTGTGGCAAATCAGATGTGATGTTTTGGTCTTACTGCAAAAGCTGCAGCCATCTCTCAGCCATTTCAATTTGCTGTCCTCTCTTGTTCCGAATTCTCCCCCTCTCATGTTCTGCTAAAACTGCTATCAGTGTTCTTGCTTCTTTGTTGTCTTCTATCAGACAGACCAGCTCATGACAGGAGAACACGTGCCTGAGGCAACAAAACCTCATCATGCTTAACTGCTGTGTGCTTGATCGTTCCCTGTAGTGTGATTGTACGTGTGTGTGTTGTGACCAAAGTGCATCTGTCCCTAGTTATGTCGAATTGTATCATAGTACATGTAATCTGCTTTGAATATGTGCTTACAGTGATGTATCTTTAAAAGAAGAGGCAGTAACCTGTTTGGTGTTTACCATGAGTAGGTTGTGGTAAGGGTATGTATATATGTGATTACCATGGAGGAACTGAAATTTGACTTGGAAGTCTGTCACCATCTCCTGGAAACTTGTTTGTGCCTCCTTAGTCTCAGCAGTAATGGAGGGTTTGAAATTCTTTTTGAAGGTTGCTTTAGGAAATTGATGCTGTAAATACTCCTTTTTCTGTTACCAGAACCCCATAGTTAACTTTGAACAGCCACTGCACCTGGAGAACTGGTTCCCTCGTCAGCTGATCAGAAGCAAAAGAGAAGAGATTCGAGACCTCATCTTGCAACTGCACTTTCAGCAGCATAGTGGCAGCAGCAGCTAATAAATCTAAGAAGCCAGACCTGGCAAAGAACGTTGCTGTATAAAGTAACTGGAACTCTGCTTAGCAGCATTTGGACTCTTTTCTGCCTTGCAAGGAAGAAAAAAAAAAAAAAAAGAACCATGAGAAGTATTTTGTTTGTTCAGTGTGTATTTATTTAAATAATTTCGTTTTATTTGGTTTGTGTGGCCATAGAATGCAGTTGGGAGGGGAGAGGAGGTTGTAGATATAAGTGTAAATATGTAAGTTAAAGGTAATGCACATAGATTGCTAAATGATTCTTTACTTGGCATATGAAAGCTGTGTACAGGTATGTGCCACAAGGATATAAAAATGTTTTCATCTTTTGGAGTGTATTCTTTACAGTTCCATTTAAAATGGATGGTCGTGTAGGAGTCAGGCCTGAAGACAGGATTTTGACCCTATACTGTGTCTCTTTCTATTTTGCACCGCATACAGATAGAATGAATACTATGTATTGTTTTCATTTAAGGATCTAATATTGACTCTCTCTAGAGATGTATTTTTTGTTTTGTTTCTGATTATATACAGAAGTAGTCTGTATGTGTAAGAAGATTCTGCCAAGATTTGAGGCTGCTGAATTTTTTTTTTTTATTTTTTTCCCCTCCCTAGCATTTTATTCATAAGAATTAATTTCCATGAATGGAAGACATTTGCTTAAGAGCGACTGTTGAAATCTTTTAAAGTTGAGAGTGGTATTTAAAGTATTTCTCTGATTTTTTTCTCATCAGATTTTAAAAGAGATCTTGCTCTCAAAGTACATGCCAATGCAGTACATGTAGCCAGTAGATCTTTAATCTTATTTGCCTTATTTTGGGGAGTTATACCTGCGAGTCTTTTGGCATCACTTGCATTAGAAAGGCAAGCAGTTGTGGCACTGAAAAATAAGGCTATTTTCATTCAAAAATGTCATTATGTTATATATATACATGGTTTACATATATGACAAACAGGATTTATACTTTGCTCAGGAGAATTGAGTAAAGATGCCCGAGTATTTGAACTCGAACTTGATTTGATAAACTAGCAGAATTTTATCATCTTAATCCATATGTATGTAGTTTTTCCTCAAAGTGATCACCTGCAACTTCAATAACATTTTGACATGTGCACACTTTCTGTAGTTACTGCATGATAGATGGTGACTGTTTTAAAAGGATACTTTCTCCTGTTCCCCACTGTAAGTAAACTTAAGGGTCATTGCACCCTTCAGAAGGACTACATGTCAGATAACCACCAAAACCAGACTGTTATGACCGTTGTCATAAACGTATTGACAAAACTAGAGCTCTTAAAGCTGGAAGTAGGCTAGAGAGTTAAAATAAAAATTGAAGGCAACACAAAGGTGTGAAGATTTTTATGGCATTGCCAAATTCTCAGGGCCCCTTCCTGAAACCTAGCACTTGGAATATCTAATTATTACTTCAGGTTCTGTCCAGACGTCCAAAAAAATCCCCCAGCATTCTTTCTCAAACCGGGAAGCATTCTTTCTGGAGAAGAGAGGCAATTTTAAAATAATTTGCTGAGCGCAGCTACCTTCTGTATAGCTGTGAGCAGCCTAGTGCAATTACTGTGTGTTTTTTGTCTGTATTTCTACTTTAAGTCTGTAGTTTGTCACTATGCCCCTATCGACATCTGTCTCCCTCATCCCAGAGATTTTGTGGCTTTCATCACCTAAATCACAGCATCAGCATTACTTACAGGGATGCTTTGTGTATTTAGACAGATGAAAGATAAAATGTGGAAATGTGTGCCCTTTCTCTACACCTTTTTGATTCATGCATATTTTCAGTGTGCCCTTATGACGGATAGTTTGGGCTTTTTCTTATGGTCAAGTTAGTTTTTATTATGAAGTAATTTGTTCTTTTTTAGATTGACTGGTTTATAGATATTTGAAAGCAAACAATGTATAAACTTTTCTAAATTGGTTTTATAACATTAAAGGATTGCCTTTGTAGATTTGTTAGATATGTGCTATGAGATTGCCAATGCATTTGATATTAAAATTATCTCTGGAAGTTGCTGAATGTGATTGTTTTCATTCTTTTCCCAGCTGCCACAAATGGCCAGTGAGCTAAGTGTAAGATAGGCCATCTTACTGCTTTTAAGGTATATACACGCTGTGTGTCTCTTAACCCAAATTTGTGTCAAAGTGGTTATTTGTTCTCCAGTCCTTATAAAGGTATGCAGCTAGTTCACAGCTTCTTGTGGCAAGCAAGACTGCTTTATAACTCAAGAGCCTAACAGTTGTATTCTGTAATTAGGCGAACAGGCTTGACAGCCTGAAGGACTAGCCTGGGAAAGGCCTGCATCCACCCACCGCAGCCCACCCGGATCCAGCCGTTTGCATTTCACAGATATGCGATGAGTGCTAGGAAGTGTCTGTGGAAAAAGTTACACTCCAGGTACCTTCATGCTTCCTTTTTAGTTGCTAGAAGTCCCCAAAGATAACTTTTGGCATAAATAAGGCACCAGACTGACTCAGGGACCCGTTTGTACATCACCTGCATCTCCATTTCCTCTATTAATCCCTTTTTAACTGAAATGGTGGGGTGGTGTGATACTTCCACACAAACCAATCTTTGTAAGGCTCTTTACACTGTATAATTTTGGTTTCAAGGCAATGAAGTGTACTCAAATTGTTACATGTAGCCACCAGTTTCTTTAAAAGAAACTGCTACAAATCTGGCTGTGTGGCACCAAAAACCGGCTTCCATGACAAATCTGAGTCATGGGGATCTGTTTAAGCTACTGTTGGTAAGCATGACACAAGAAACAAGGTGGGAGGGAAGTAACTTGTAGGAAGTAAGTCTTCCAGGAAAAACATAAAACCCCCCATAGTTTTCATCGAGAAGTGGCGAAGTGAATCATGAAATTGCAAAGGTACTTTTTTAAAAGTACCTGTGGACTGCTGTGTTTTTGATCTGGGATTGCAGGCATAGATCCATTGCAGTCCATCTGTCCTTTCTGTGACTTGCCTCCGAGAGTTTGATCCTGAAATGAGCTTGCAGTATTCTGTAAGTACTACACTTTACAAAATAATAAAGACTTAAAACCCTTAGTAGTAACACTTTTATCTTGATTATGACAGGGAAACAGAATATTGCTTCTGGCAACTCCCCCCAAATAAAGACTCTGGTTTCTAGATGGAAAAGCAGGAATTCTAGAATGAGACTTGAAAGGTCTCAGGATTGAAAATGTTTCCATTAATGGTTGAATAAATCCAAGACTAATAGCAATACTTCTGTCCAACCATGTTGAAGTTGGAAACACTGTTCACACCGGGATCATCTTCGACTGTTGAGCAAGGTAAGAGATACTTATCTCATCAACAGTTCAGAACAGGAGGGATGCTGAGGATAGGCTTACGTTGCAAACAGTAGATAATGAAGTGTTAGATCAGTTTGGTTGACCTCACTTTCTGATTTTTCTGCTCCAAATACTTTACAATACTACACGATGGAAGAGGTGGCAGTACAACAGGTTGTGGTGGGCTGAATTTGCTCATCTGGAAGGCTGGACAGACTCACACCTTGTTTATTCTTGGGAGACAGTTCACCAGAGGACTGTCCAGGAGCACAAGCAGTAAGTGGCAGTGGTGAAATGCTTGGCAACAGCAATCACAGAAACTGAACAAGCGAGAAGTTCTCATCTAAGCTAATTTTCTCAGATAAATTGATTGGGAGTTTTGTTGGTGAGTCCTGTCAAATGCCATCAAGTCTGTTGCTGTAGTCCAGTCACAGGAGACAATTTATAATTCTGGTATTAAGCCCTGTGAGGCTGGAGATAAGGAGTGTCTGCCGTTATATAGCTCTTCGTTAGAGGCATTTTCTTTAAGGTATAGCTTTATTTTGCATTATTTATCTACAGGCTACAGATGAATAGATTTAGCTTTTTGAATAGGTTGCGTTTGAAAACAATGAAATTACTTAAAAGTTTGTGTGCTGTAGCAGAATTTCAGTCACCATTACCTTGTAGAGAACTATAATTCAGCTTAATCACATCTGCTATGTGAAAGCACATGTGCTTTCTTCTCAGAAATTCAAATTGTCAGAAAATTGTCTTTTTATTTTTGGAGGTGCTGGTGTGACCTTGGCTTGTTAGGTCACTAGGATTATACTTCCTTTTTTTTTCCCCAGCAAGAATATACTTTTCCTAAATACTTTTGAACGGATACAATTTGGCTGTTGGAAATCAAGAATTCTGCATCTTCTGATGCAAAGTATTACTGTAAAGGCTTTAGTCAAATCAAGGGAGGAGTTAATTTTCCAAGGTTATTTTTGAAAACTATTGCAAGAGTTGTTTTGCTTATTATAAGAAACTTTAAATGATGATTGCACTTTTAGTTATGCATTTTGCTATCATAAGTGTTGCAAATCTAAACTTGAGTGCTGAAATCAGTGTTGAATTGAAAATTGTTAGTTTGAACTATTATTAATAAAACTGAATTTAAATGTTTAAAATATTTTATCACAGAGAAGCTGACATAGCTGTACCATAGAAACAAATTTTGACAGAGATATAAAGCAGGTAGTTTTTGTACTATTCACATTCTGAGTGCCTTTGAGTTCTTTGCTGATGAAAACACCAACAATGCCGTAAATCTGAGCATTCTCCAGGAAAACTTTTTTATGGGTTTCATACTCTTACTGAAGCATGCGTATTCTGAGTATTTTGCCTAAAAGGATTAGTTGTCATGCATTCTTGAGGTAAGTTAGCTTTTGCCTTTGTAAGGATGTATAGTATTTCTAATCTTGATTCAGTTGCGTTTTTGCAGGGTAGTGCAAGCAAAAGCATTCATGACATTGGAAACACCAGTCTCTGCAGAGGATTAAAGAAAAAGGCTGGTCTGCGTTATTGAATCCAGGACTGTAATAAAGGTACCCAGCCTAGCCTCAGAAGTTGCTCTGTCTACCTAGAGATGCTGAATAGGACTTTGAAACAGTTCGTGAGCACCAGCGCAATGTTGTTCCTGTGCCTCGTGTTATCAGGACCGTTCAATTTAGAGCTCCAGCGTGGTGTCTTGCACTTGGTGCTGCTGCCAGTATTGTAGTTAGCTTGACAGAGCCAGCCTAGTGCCAGTTTGATAGATCCAAAATGTCTGATTGTAAGAAAACTGCTTGGGGTGGGTGTTGGAGCAGCTCAGTGGTTTAACTTAAAGTGTAATTTAGTAGTTTTGTGGAAAAAACAAAATATGCTGTTGGTTTGAAAAATATCAACTAGAATCTGTTAGATATCTGAAGACAGACCCTAAAAACAAAGGTGGTTTTATTTGATTTCTGTGAGTGTTCTGCGTGTAGCATTAGGAATTATCAATGTTACCCTAATTGCTGGAGTTCGGTAGAGTGACTAGAAAAGAGGAGTCAGCACTGGATACCTAACGAGCTCTGTGTAAATGCCCTGCAGACTGCCATCTGCGAAGCCTTGGGAATCCAGCTTTGAAATATTTACGCAAATCCACTACCAAAAATAGTCACTTCAGATAAACCAGCAGTTTGCTCAGATTGATCTGAACGCAGTAACCAGCAAGTCCTGAGTTCACACCAGCCAGGAGACAGCCCTGATGGGGTTTTTCTAGTGGTCTGAATGCTGTCTGCCATTGCAGGACTGCTTCCATACACGTTTGCACAGTGAGCTGACCCTGGGCAGGAGGGGAGCTGAGATTGCTGCACTTTGCCTGCACTCTGTCCTTTCTGCTGTTCTTCTTAGCTGGTATCTCTTCAGGTATCCTACTAATTTGTTCTTACTACTCATGTCAGACAATACTTGAAGAAAGATAAGAGAATCATAACTTGCCCTGGTGTTATCTCTGGGGGAAGCACCTCTTCTGGGATGTGAGGGACAGTGGTGTAACAGCACAAGATTTTCTGCTTTAGCACAGACTCGGGCAGCAGGGCTGTCTTAGCTCTGTCACTAGAAGAAACAATCCTACGGAAAGATTGCTTCAGTGTCATCTACATACGCGTCAGTGTTCAAGCAATTCAGTGCATTTTTAGATACATACATTTGTACAAGCAGAAGACAAAACACACTGAGACCTGCCGCTGGAGACTAGCGCGCTGCCTGTGATGTTTTGTGGTCAGCTTGATTTTAAAAAAGGGCAAGAAATTGAAGGGCCAATGAAAAAACATGGTTAATTAAATGTGAAAGGTGCTGTCCTTGTTTGGACTGTCTGTTAATGGTATGACAAGCTCTGGTAAAGAGCTTAGCTGGCCAGATTAAAATTAAAAAATTGTCTCAGTCCATCTGCTAGCTCCAAGCTAGCTACTTCCATCACCTTTTCTTGTTTCTTCACTGAAGCGGAATACTGTCTTTGAAAAGAACGTTCCCAGGATGTCTTGGTTGACTTTTTTCACCTAATGTTTTTTCCAAAGATAATTATATGTGACGTCAAGACATTTTCAAGAAGGGCAATGCTCTTCGTTGGTTCAAGGATACGTTAAAGACATCAGCTCTTTTGCTAAAAGGGATTTTCATTTTTTTTCCTTCCTTTTTTTTTTTTTTTGATACAAACAAGTATGCTGAGCTTCTTTTGGAAAATGTTTCTTTGCCTTCCGGTTTTGGAAATGATTAAATGCGATCTTCAAATAGTTGCAGGTAATGCAGAAATCTTATTCACATTCTTGTTTTTAAAGTTTACCTATGGCAGTGTGTAGAAAGAAAAATACCTCTCTGCTTTAATTATAACAAAGGGGACTAATACAGAGAAATGTTTGGTCAAATCTGTGCCATGATATTAGTGTAAATATGGAATACTTAGAATGATTTCCAGGAGGTACTACTGCGGATTTGTATTGTTTTGAGTGTACAATGTAGCTATAGGAGCCAAGTTTTTCTGACTTTGAGAGATATTAATTGCTGATAAATGCTTTACTTGGTGCTTTTTTTGTTAATAATTTTGTAGTAAATCTTAAAAAGTGAGGTTCTGTCTTCTGCTTATGTACACTGAAGATGTGTCAGTTTGGGTAAAGATTGGGCTTTTGCCTTAGTGACCTTTTTGATGTTCCCTTCTCCCTCTGATGTACCATCTGGTGGTGGTCTTCTGCACTAGACCTGACTATTAACATGCCATCAAAATAACCATGTTGTTCATCTTTCAGTCATCAAAGTCAAAGGTGCTATTGACTTTGAAGCTGCAGAATAAGCTCATAATCTGTGGGATGAAAAATGCTATGCACTTATTACTGTTTGTGATTCTTCAGTCATGTTTTCTGGGGAAAAAGTGAAAGAAGAAAGTTGAATTAATTTCAGATCAGCTGACTGCTGACTGCGAAGGATAGAAAATTAGACTGTCAGACTAGAACTAAATAGACACATTCTTCCCTCAGCTGTAAAATTTCCTGTGGAGTGGTGTGGAACAACTAACATAAGAGGGAGTTTTAAAGAAGCTAAAGCTGATGAACCCTTTTTTTCTCTTTTTTTTCCCTGCTCCAGTCAGGTAGGGACCTATCTTAGGTGAAAGCTATACTTGCTAGCTGTCAATTCAAGCAGCTTTCTTGATGCAAGGGATATAAATGTTTCTTGTGGAAAGAAAGTATGGAATAAGGGGACTTGTTGATTAATTAATTACTTATTCCATTCCTGGCCCTGAAAGCTTCTATGTACATCTTTATTCACAAATATAGTCACATTGACTTAAACAAGCTAAATTACAGAAGGGAAGTTAAACACAAAACATTAGCATTCAAAGGGTTAGAGCTTTAAGTTATGTTATCATTTGATGGGATGCTGTAAAGAGCTTAAGGTTGTTTATAATAGTACAGTCATATACAGACAGGTTTTGTTAGCAGAAAAAAGCACGGTTACATCCTTCAGCGACCAGAGCAACGGCATTAAGATACAAATGATTACATCACTATCTCATCTGAGAAATTTATGTGTGATTTTAATTTTACAGCAGAAGGTTATTCAGCTCCACAAGGAGGACAGGCTAAAGGTGGTTCACCAACCCTTCAGCTCAGCGGCTGGCAGCTGGCAAACTCTCCTCTGCCTCCTGAGATGAAAAAGCTTAATGGCATTGTGGAGGCTGGATGGGTCAACAAGCATTTGCTGGTACGAAGGAAGCGGTCCATTCTGTTTCCCAGTGGAGTTAAGATCTGCCCTGATGAATCTGTTGAGCAGGCTATTGCCAACCATCTGAAATATTTCAGGCTCAGAGGTAAGTGATTGTACATCTCATGAATAATTGATAAAGAACGTTTATTTACTAAAAAAAAGTAACAGATGAAGCTTTTAAACACAATAAATACCCAGCCATAGGAAGTACATTATTACCCAAGAAAATTGGGGTTTCTGTGATAATCTTCTACATGAGAGCTGTTCTGAGCTAAAAAAAACACCTTCTGGTTACACTTGTATATCATCAGTCCCTGAAACCACAGTTACTGTTTAATAATTACTCATCCTTTCTCATAGAACAATTTGAATGCTACGAAAAGTAGATGTTATGTGCAGGCTAGCTAATGGCAGAGCTTGTCATTTTTATTTAGTGTTCTTCAAGTGCTAGTAGAATTCATTGAGGGATCTTTTGGAAAAGAGTCAAGTCTGAGATATCAGTATCTCAGCCACATGACTTTTGACTATGGCTGGCTGTGTACAGCATAGTGTATTCTCATGTCTAGAAAGTCAGTCTCTGTGTATCAGGCTGTAGTATTATAGAGACAAAGTCTGTCTTTTACGATGTCAAAGTTGGTGTGACAGAGCTTTCTCTGAAAAGTTGAAATATCCCCAGTAACAGCTTCTTTCTTGTGATGAAATATTGCAGCCATATGATGTATTTTAAACCCTTCTGTTCGACAACATTGGAATGTTGCATCGAAGTCATGCAGCACTTTCTGGTGTTTATGTGTCTCTGTATTGCAGCATTCAAACATGTCATAGTGTCTTAACGTCATAATTGGTGAAATGAGAAAGAGCTGCTGTCACTTAAAAGAGAAGCAAAGGTGTTCAGAGACATATGTTCAATGAGACTTTTTTGATTGCATGTAGAAGAAAGTCCCACTGGTAACTCAATTTTTTCACTTAGAGTGGTGAAAAACAATTAAAACTGGGAGTTGCTGAGTGTCTGCGTAAAAGTAAATGTAAGGAATGTATTTGGAGAACAAAGTGGAATTATATGGGATCAAAGCCTCATTCAAATATTAATCGTGCCAAGCTTGCGAGGGATGCTGACGTTGATGATGACACAGTTTGACAGGCTTTGCAAGCTTCATGTTTGTGTCCACCCAGTGACACTCAGCTATTCTTTGTTTTGCTCAGAGTGAATCTATACAATCTGCTTTAACACAGTCACCCTTCAGTTATCTGTGATAGGGGTATACCAAGTAGGGTAATACCAAGTAGGCAAAAGTGTGAGTGATAATAAAGAAGAAAAATCTGTAAATTAGGTCATAAAAGCTTATTTGGAACTTAATGGTCCTAGGTTGAATCAAAAATCCACCTAGTCCATCTGCTTTCCTACTGGATTTACAGCTTCCACAATCCACAAGGATTTCTTGAGCAGAAATGCTATGACCACCCTTAGCACTTTTAGCTTGACACTTTTGAAAAAGATCTCTGCAAGAAGCAGAGGTGCCTTTAATTAGCAGCAAGGTCTGGTTCAAGCAATTTGTCATCTTCCTTCTCTAAGCAGCAATGCGCAGCACCGCAAGTATTTGGTGATGTCTAGTTAATCACCTCCTGAGGAAATGCACCTGAGGTTAGAGCTCACCATGCTGTTACTTTCATTCACAGTAAAGCTGTTCCTTGAGTGTTACTGAGTTGTAGACCCTCTTTTTCTTGAAACCATGTTTTCACTAGCTAGCTGAATCAGTGCAGTGATAAAATAATGAGATGGACTTTGTCTGCACTGTCCACAAAATAGTCCTAGGAAAGAGTGTGATCACTGTTTAGCATTCAGAGACCAGCTGATATCAGTGATTAGAAAAATAACTGACTCCACAAGGGAATAAATATGAAGGTACACAGAATCTGTTGGTTTTCCAGTCTCAGTCAGCGTCTTTAGAATCTTCTTTGTATTCTGTATCTGTTGAAGTAATGAATGACTTTAATAGCCCATGTTTTCTCTGGAAAGGATGGTATCAATATAGTCTATTCTTTCCTTAGTTTTACTTCACTAGCAGCAAAAACCAGTGCCACTAACATGGAAGGAAAGGTTGATTGTTGTTTTGATACACAAACTTGTTAGAAAAAAAGGTTTTCATGTGCTGATTATCCAGGTTACATTTGTTCTATCTAGATTTACCTAGAAGAAAACAGGTGGGAATATAATTATCTGTCTGTAGCTCCAAGCTTTATTTACTTTTGCTAGCTTGCTAAAGCCTCTATTAGTGTCAGAGACTGACTGACGAACATTTCTGTCATAGGCTTTAGGCAAGCGCTTATGTCATATAGCTGTAGGCTTAACCGCATACAGTTCTCTTTTTTCCAGACTACAACATCTGGATTTTTTCAGCCTTAAAAAGAGAAAAGATAAAGAGATCTGATAAATATACAATAAATCATAAAAAGAATTAAAAGGGCGGCAAAATACAGGGATCTGGAGAAAAATCTGTATTTTCTAAAACAGCAGCAGCACCGTTCAGCATGTGAAAGTCTAAGTAATGGTATGATTATTCACTGGTGGTTGTTGTTATTACTGTCGTAGTCAGAAGCACCAGCCAAGAATAGGGGTGGTTTTGTACTTGTTTCTCTACACCTGCAGTCTAGAAGACAGATTTCTCAAGTGCTGTTTCAAACTGAGTTTTGCGTTAGCAGACAATATTATTTTCAGTCTCTTTTGAGGCAAATCTGGGATTATGATTGTCTCTGTACTCCCCAGTATGGTATAGTCTCTGCATCTCTTGTAGCTGTATATGGAGTTTGCTGCTTTTGGCTTGCTTTGTATTTTGTTTCTTAGAATATAAAGGTGGAAATCAGTCATAGATGCTTATAGATTGCGTGCTGTAGGCCTGTGGGTTGGGTCTTACAGAGTGTTTTTAACACATGACCTTTTAAATGATAGTAATGTTATAGTTGCTGCTGGAGGAGTCATGTAAATCTAGTAGTGGTTCATAGCTGGACTACTGCTGTGATGAACACCAAGTGTGTCCAACAGGCCACTGGAGGTTTCACAAAACAGATTTTGTGGACATCTAACAGTGGGATTTCAGACAGTGAGTGTGCTGTATGTGGTAATGTTGATTATGAATAATGATGTTCATTACTGCTGACAGGGAGCTGGTAGCCCAAGGCCCTGTTAAATAAAGATTATTATATGAAAACTAGCCATACCCAGTAAGACCAAAAGTCTGTCGTGACCAGTGACCTTACGTAGACAATTCAGTGAATCTGTCCAGTTCCTTTGGTGTAATCACCAGTAGATGGCTGAGGATTGCACTAGACTCGGAAGCTGAGTTAGCCAGCGAAACAGAAACAAAATAAGGATTGCAAGGTAGCATGGCTTGCGCTGTTTTCCCTATCCCTATTCCCTATTCAAATATCCCTATATATAAAAATATATCCTAATATTTACTCCTATTAATGGAGTAAAAGGCAGCTGGATTTTGACACCATGATTCAGGGTTAATACTGCTGCTTTTTGCCACCTCTGAGATGTTATTACTCTGGTGGCTACCTTTTCTAAATTCTGTTTGCATTTTTTCCTACTGTGATCCACTGTCTTAAACAGTTCAGTGCATATGCTCACGAGTGAGTACATCTTCTTTTCGCGAGAGTGGATCAGATAGTCTCTTTGTCAGAACGATTTTTGTCAGCCAGAGCTTCAGATAAAACTGAAAATCTAAAGAGAGTGTTTAAGGATACTGACCAAAGAAGGAAGTAGACCATATTCTGGTGTGTAATAGCTGATTAGAGGCAAGGACATTTTGGTGTTTTAGAAAGAATAAAAGGTATTTCTCAGGAATGAAGTTCTATGCATGGTTACGATCCCTAGATTTGGTAATCTTGGGCATAGCACTGAGCTTTCTCATTTTCCCCTTTCTTGAGTCACTTCAGATCTCTTTACTGAGGAATTAGAAATAATAATGTTATGTTCTGCTCATGGACGGAGTTATGAGTGAAGTTTCAATTTGATGCTGAAATCTTAAATGTTACAAATTATTCAAATCTTGCTGAATAATGATGAAAGCAAACGGTCAAAAATAATAAAAAGCAGATGGCTAAACAATCATACAATAAATACAGTGTCTGGCTGAATGAGCCTTTTCTCCTTGTTTCCCCCTCTCCCCTGGCACCTATCATGCATAGTTCATACTCAACCAATAAGTTTCTGAAGTTTTTGTAGAAAGTCTAGTTCTGTCTCCCTCTGCATCTGAATTATTAGATGTCAGTATATACTTCTAAAAAGCTTGACTTTTCCCATGAAAGACACTCCTTTGTAGCTACTGAAATATTACTGGTGAGAATAGTTTATGTGCTAGAATTTAGTGTGTTATTGTTCAAATAAAGAAATCTTTCATGTGGTTAAGGTAATTCACAGTCAACTGTTTTAATTTAAAATCCTGGTTTGCTGTGTGTATTGTTTCAGGGTTCCTATGTTATAGGCCATACATAGCAGCAGTTCAGCAACAGATGATGTGATTTCTCTGCATGTGTGTATATTAATTTGTTTAGCAAGCGCTAACAAAGTCTTTGCAGAGGCAATCTCCTAGGAGATGTCTGTCAGTCTCCCTGTTGCTGTAGTCCTTATTAAAAATCAATGTTATTAGACTATTCAGTTGTGCAGAAATTTTCAGAGAGGAGAAGGAGTTGGCCTTGTGTTGCCTCAAAATAGAATATACAGCCTGATTCGGTGCTCCTAGCCACTGTACACGACTCAACTCTTAAGAAGCACTAATGGGATTTAACTGGCATTAAGCTCCAGTGCTGCCCACTTACAGAAATGGCCAGAAAGCCACCCTGCCCCCTACTAGGTGTGCAGTTCTGTCATGTGGTGCCCCTCCTGTTAACCTCAGAAATCCTTGGGCACGGACTGAGTGTAATAGGCTAATTGTCTCTCATTTGAGAGATAAGTGCATCCTGGACGGTAAAGCTAGAGCCCCAGAGACTCTGTATCCTACCCGGGTGCAGAAGAGGTAGCCATACAGGAGAATTTCAGAGAGAGAGAGGGAGAGAGAGATCATCTCATCACAGATCTTAGCTGGAGGTTTTGAAAACAATTATGAAGTCTTTAGGAAAGGAGCTTCAAATGAACTTTCTTTTCCACCCCTTCCTGCAGATTTATAGGACTGAAAAGAGCTTGTGCCTGCCTATATGGATTTTTTTTTGGCTGAAACACAATTTGTCTTAAGCTTTTCAGGATATTCTCTATTATTTGTAAGTATTACTTGAATGTAAACACTGCATTTGAAGCAGTTGAGCTCCCAAGGACTGGGCTTTTTGAATTCTGGAGTAGATATCCTGGGATTCACGTGGCCTTACTACACGTCTGGCTTTCTGAGGCAGCCTTTGAAGCCTGTTACAGCCTTTAAAAGTCAAGACCTTGCCTACTTTAAGTGCCTGTGACACTTTGCTCAAGTGGAAGTTTGCACAAGGGCTTGGGCCAAACGTGCTGTTCTTTCCATTTTTACTGCATTGGCACTCTCTCTCACCTTGAAGATGATTATCTCAGTGACGAGTGAAGTGACTTGAATTTCTGAGGCATTTCAGGATGGGCTACATGCAAAATGTAGTATGTGCATGCAAAATGTACTTTGGAGAAAAATTGCAGAACAAGTTTTCTGATTTGCTTTCTTGGTTTGAATTATCACATCAGTCAGCTACACATCTTCTGCACACCTGCTTCCTTTCCTGTAGACAGCTAGAGTGATCTCATCTCTGTTGCAGGGAGCCTCTCTTTATCTCATAAGTCTTCATTTTTTAACATTTGAACTCTTCAGAGGAAAATTACAGAGTGCCCGAGAGATCAGTTAACACTAAAACACAAGTTATTTATTACTGCAGCCACAGGATGAAGGAAGTCATTTTCTAGAGGAGCTTACCTTCCCACCCACGTGTAGCTTCAAGGCTCTTAGCTCACTGCCTTAAAAGATTGATCTCGATTTTATGATGCTTTTAATCAGTATTGTTTGCCAGGGATTAGAGGCCTCATCGCAAATCCTGTCTCCTCCAGGGCCTGGCACTGCTAAAGCTGTCCCATATATATCCGTGCCTGTGGCTACCCCTGTAGCAGGCTAGTGAAAGTTTGGCATGAGACCTAACCATAAAGACAGGCTCTTCTCACATGCCCTGAGGGCTGATCTACTGTTCAGGTGGCATGTGGCAGCACCGCTGGCTCTGCTCAGCGGTCCCTTCCTGATCCTGGCAAGGCTGGCTGTTTGGCTGGTTTTTAAGAGTTTTGCAGCTAGTTTTAGAAACCTAATTCCTTCAAATACTGTAACACAGAGTCTGTACAGCAAATTTATTTTACTAAGTAGTTGGAGTATGTTACTACAGCATATTGTATTAAGCAGTAGTTTAAGTCATAACTCTGAACTGTTGGGCTCCTGTCAATTTATTGTAAACTCTGATGCTGCTTTTTTTTCCCATTCCCTATCTACTTTAAACATTTTATGTTTAAAATTCAAAGTTGCATTGCTAGTCAAAAAGCTTACTGGTAAATCTGTTTGGGGTCCTCCCCCTTGACTCTCATTTTCTTTTATTTTCTGTTTTGGTTTCAAGGGGTTGCTATTTTAAATATGTCAAAAGTTGCTTCATTTGTTGTCCAGATACGTAGACAGTGTATGTGGCACAGATACTGGCAAGTTGCTGAAGGTCAGAAGGGACAGACAGTGAATTATTTTTATACAGTAAAATATAGCTATTTACTGAAGCTTCCAGTGGAGTCCTGTTTAACTTTGTTTACATTTTTATGTCTCCAAGTTTTGTCTGCAGAGTCTCAGAATGCTTATAATCTAGTTATGGAAAACATGTTTTTTCTTATATGGGAGTTCTCAACAATTTGTTGATAAGAAATTTCGAAAAAACTCCTTGGCCAGCAGATAATTGAAAAGCCACCACAGGGGTGGGCTGCACCTTCAAGTTAAAAGAATTTTAATCACATTTATTATGGAACTTGAACGCACTGAGGGTGGTGTCTCTTCAGTTCCCTGGGTGGCCACGTCAATGAAGCCATAATAAGAACTGGCTCCCTCTTTGACATACCTGAAGGAGAGGTGGGAGACAGAATCACGCTTGTCTCTTTCTTTACATGAGTGTGATTTGGAGCACTCTGAAGGAACTGTGCTGTTCTTTTTCTGTGCTTGGAGTGGCAACTCTCATCTAACTACAAAACATTGAAAAGGTGTATGAGAAAGACTGAAACAAAACTGTTCCTTCTCTTCGTGAGGCTATGAATTTGTTGTTGAAGACCATACCTGTAAGCATGCCTGGTTGAGCCCTTACAGCCTGGATTTGTTATCCTGCAAAGCAATCCCCCGCTTTACAAACTGGCCCATTGGAATAAACAGGGCAATGACAAGATGGACTATGTGTCAACAGGGTTGTGGGGTGACTGTGTGTGGCAAGCAGGTCATCATGGCTGGGGATGCAGTTTGCTGGGCAAGGCTAACAAAGTGTTTAAACAGGGGTCATGGTAGATGTTTGCTTGGGCTTCTTAATCTGTCCCTGTATGTCAGAACTAACAAACTTGAAGACTGCTTAGGAGGAAGAAGTGGGCCAGCCTTTTCCTTCTGAACACGGAAGCAATTTGCACCATGTTGTCCAACTTGTTACTGCTCACCGCAGCGGAAACGACTAGGTAGGACACAGGCTAGAGAGGACAGACTATGACTCCTTATCTGCATCTGCTTTCCTCCTTCCACAGAAAATATGACCCTGTTCTGACAGCTTAGGTCTGATTAATGTGCTCGGAGCCCACAGATGGCACAAAGCCTTTGGGACTGGAATTCAGTGGGGTGACTAATTCCAGATGAAAGGACACACAACAAATCCTTAATCTATTGGGAGCTGATTGGGACAACTGTTCATACAGCAGCAGCAGCAGCTTGTATTCAGGCAAGACACTGTCTCATCACACTTATTTTAAAAAAGAGATTAACCTTATTTAAGAGCATTAAGAAAAACTGCTTTCAGTTATTACTGCCAATTATTACTTGCAACTGGAAAGCCAGTCCTTTGCCTGTTGCCATTTGAAAACTGTAGGATTAGACAGTGCCACTGCAATGTATTTGCGAGCTGTTGCCACAGCTTCAACTCTTACTGGTAGCCTGCTGAAGACTTATCCCAGCCACAGGGAATAATCTCATTGCAGGATTGTTGCTGTACAATGTTGCACCTGGAGTAGAAGATCCGTTAGTGAGAATGCAGGATACAAGTACCGCCGAAAGAAATGAGAGCGAGCAGTATTCCTTAGTGTAGGCTTCTGGATTTGAAACTAGACCTTGGTCTTTTCTTGGATGCCCAGCTCTGACGAATGGAAAGGTAGAGAGGATACTACAAATGTCATTCCGCTTCAGGAGGCTTATTAGTACTCCAGCAGGATCCAGAAATCCCAGAGCAGGATTATGGCTTCACTGCCTGAGGGTCTGTGCAGAGGTCATACGGAAATGTGGTCCCTGCCTCAAGGAGTTTGCTCCCTCAGCTGTGAAGCAAGGAAGCGTAACTTGAGGGGGAATGTGAGAGGGTGCATGGATGCTTGTGAATTTGGCTGCTTATTTCTGACTGATAAAGATGCATAAGCAAAACTGCCTGGAAGCATCTCCAGTAGTCCTTCCCTAATTACCGTGTCTTACAGGTAAAGTTAGCTACTGGAAGCTGGAGGGGTGCTAGAGCAGTGATATACTACCAACAGTTAATGCAGAGTTTGAAGACTGTATTAGTCTCTCATTGTACAGATCAAATGAGCTACAAGGCTAATCTCCATGTAGGAAAGCTGTCAGGAATGTGGCATGGAAATGAGAGATATCTGTGTATCTGTAGAGTTCCACAATGGAGAAATGGTCTCAACTGCTCTGATAAACTGAAATTCGGGGTGGACAAAAGAGCTTTTTCTGCATGGTGCCATCCAGTGTGCCAGAATTAGCTAAGCTTTAAGGGTGCTACTGCATGGGAAACAATTTCTTAAGGTTGTTATTTATAAACCCTTTGTGTTTAAGAAAAATGTCCATCTCTTGGTTGAATGAAAGGATGTTTCCATATGTGATCTATGTGTTAAGTTTTACGCAAGTACACTTAATCGATTTTGGAATTCATAATACAGAGTACCAAGAAGAAATAGCAGTAAGGTACTGGTTTTGGCAACATGGAGTGTATTTTTAAGCTGATTGAAGAAAATCACTTTCCAAAGATAGATTCATGGTCAGTCTCCTGTAGGGTCCTGCTTATGATGTCAGGACTTTCCCTGAACACAAAGCATTCCTCTGCTGAACTGTGTATATATAAGTAGTGAAATCCGATTAAGGCCAAAAAGCAGGTTTGTCTGCTACTACTCCAGGCTGGCATCTGCTGCAAGTGATTTTTAGAGTTGTTCTCCTTTTGACGTTGTTCTCTTCCAGGACACAAGGAAAATCCCATAAATCTTCCTTTCTTCCAGTTGTCCTGGGTCACAGAGGTTCTTGCTCGAGTGTTAGGTGACCAACTGCTCTGATTGGCAAAGAGCACATGTGAGACAGGGAGGTTAAAGCAGATGGCGTACTACAAGATAATTTAACACTTAATTCACAGACTGTCTGTTCAGTCAGAGCTGTCCGGTTCTTTGTCAGCGCATACATACAGTAGGGTCAGAGACTGACTTATTTCTTAGCGTATTATGTTGTTGTGTCATCATCCCACCTTGTTTTTCAAGTTATTAATGCAATTATAATTTCTGAAACTTATTTTAAATTCCATGTAAAGGTGAGTCCCAAGGAATTGTTACTGATTGAGCCTCCAAGACTTTGATCCGTGCAATTATCATTCTTGCAAATTAAGCTCCAGCTCTGCTTTCTGTGAGGACGTTTGCCATACTATTTTGGTTTTCTAAATTTTCTAATAATTTGAACCATTGATCAAGGGCGGTTTCACTCAGTGAAAATACTGTTGTTCTTGATGGTTGGTAGGAAACAAGTGCTTTCTCTCTGCTTTTTTCTTTGATGAAGTAATTAATTACTTCAGTAAAAAAAATCAGGTAGGGAAGTAGTGTGAATGTAGAAGATCCACCAGATCTTCATTGTCAGTCCCTTCAATGCCTGACACATTTACATGTAGGTGAATAGTCACTGTACTCTATCTGTTAAAAAACATACAACATTTGGACAATACTATCTGGCCACCCATGCCATGGAAGCACTGCTGTTGTACTAACACCAGACCTTTCTTGTGTCTTCAGTGTGTCAGGAAACAGTCTGGGAAGTCTTCAAGACATTCTGGGATAGACTGCCAGAGCGTGGAGAGTATCAAACCTGGATGAGCCTGTGTGAGGAAGGAACGATGAGTACCTTTGAAATGGGCACAAACTTCAGTCAGTCGGAGGAGCACCGGAGTCTGATTATGAAGGTGGGTGCAGCACCTGGTTGCTGTTTTCTCATGAGCAAGGGCATAACGTCCCACTGCAACATGCAGCTTGGCATACGGCAGGCGGTAACGTGTGGAGCAGTTAAAACGGACAGGCATGAGGACCTCAGCTCTTAGATCTGAAGTTCTGAGATCTGTTCCAAAACCAAAGTTGTAGCTGATTTGAAGGAGGAAAAAGTAACAATGATAACGAGAATATTGTCTTCAAAAGGTGTGTTCCTGACAAGTAGGTGATGTCTAGACCCCTTGTCTGAAAAGGCAGCATGACATGAGGCAGGCTGTGGTGCATTGCCTCTGTGGCGTGTAGCAGCCTTCCTGCTCTGAACTGCACAGTGAGATGCTGTCAGCGCAAATGGCACTTCGAAGCAGGGAGTTCTGAGCTGTGTTTCTGATGCTACCAAGATGTATGGCAAAATTTGCAGAGGTTAAAATCAGAGTACGAGTGTAAACCAGTTGAATAAAAAAATGCTGAATATGTTGGTGTATTCTCTGCTATTTCACTTGAAGCAAGCTTATTTTAGCTTAAAGCAACTAAAAGGAGCATTAAGCTAAATTAAAGTAGCCTACATCAAATGAAATATGAAGATGTCTTTTCAGGAGTGTTTGAATTGTAAAATTAAGTGCTTAAATTTATACACATCTAAGATACAGTAGATATCTGAATTTCTCTGGATAAAAGGCTGTCTTAAAATGTATGGTAATTTATGTATCTTCTTTAAGATTACAACATCTTCTATTTTTATAAGCTAATGGATGAGTAGTTTTATGAAACTTATGGTAAGTCTTAAATGTATGATCCCATAGGATCAGTAATGTCCTGCTAGTATGGATGTGCTGATGTTTTTCCTTTCTGCTTTTTTATGGACTCCTGTGCTGGGAATGTGAGTATGAAAACTGTTGTGGATAATGGAGAAGGACTTTTTTCTGAGCCAGCCTGTTAGTCTTCACAGGTGGATGTTAGCCGAAGTTTGCTTCTGTGACATCTGATGGTACTGTTGTCCTTTGAGGACTTTGCAAAAAGATGGAGATAAAATTCACATGAGCTTTTTATGTGCACAGTGAATGTATCATTGCTTTATGTAAGATTTTGGTAGTGAGATGATTTGTAGTGGGAGCTTATTAAAAGAAATCAGGATGATTCTTGGAAGCAGGATGGTGCATCTAACTTCCCACTGCTGCTTTACATTTTTGGGTATGGCCCTTCAGCATTACAGTGGAGTCAGATAAAGTGCTCTGTGTATGATGATTTATTCAGGTAGTTTATGTGTAATTTAGGTTTCCTTTCTCCTGTAGATGGATATATTCCCTTCAGTATTGCAACATTCTAGAAGAGGACTGTTCATCCTTCTATTTGCTTTCAGCACAGCTGGCAAAAGCTGACGGTTGTTGGGCTGATTTGATGGGACACTAGTCTGTGTTAAGGGGGATCGAATGCTGTCACCACTGTGTTTCACACAGAATGTTGCAAATCTATCAGGTGACTTGTTTTGCACTAAAACCCTGAACTCAATTTAAATTTGAACCAAAGACTGAAAGCGAGAGCACTCTATCCCATCCCCCATCAGCCAGCTTCAGAAGGTCTGATGGTGTATTTGTGAATACATAGGTCAGTGTGGGTTTAATTGCTAGCTCTAGTACTGACTCACTCTTTCTTGTATGTGCTCATGCACAAAATGCTTGTCAGAGTGTGAAATCTCTTTAAAGCAGCTCTGAGAACATTAAGTCCCAACAGATGCAGCGGTTACAACTCTGCTTTTAAGAACATCCTTCCTTCTGCTAGTTGCTTGCTCCTGTCTAATGCGGTGTTAAGAGCTGGGGCTCAGCCTGTGGGACCAAGCACACTTTGCAAAGCACTGTGTCCTCCCCTCTTGTTCTTGCCACTTTCACGAGCTAAGCTGACCAAGTTGCATGGCTAAGCCATTCCCTTACTTGTGGGATTTTTTTTCTCTCATTACAGCATGTTCATTCATTTGTTCACAGTCAGCTGTTGCCATGGTTTTATTTTTATTTTCATTCCTTGGGTTTGATCTGTAAAGTGCTGAGCACTTCTCACCAAAGGGCTGCCATAATTTCACAGTGTGGGCAGTACTCTGTAGGGCGCATGTGCGATACCTGTGACTCGTCCACGCTCTCAGTTGCTTAAAAGGAAGACTCACTTCTGCCTGGCACTGTGGGAGAGCAGTGTATGTGGTGGTCAGTAGTTCTTTGTCTGGCCATTACGTACCTCATTAGATACCGCTTGTTTCTAATCTTCCTCTGCTCTCCAGTGTCTGTGAATCATCTATGGCTAATTTCAAGAGTTTAGTTTGGAGCCTGCAGCTGATCAAAGTATTTCTGCTTTTCTTTTGGTACATATTGGCTATCACTGCCATAGCACTGATCTGTGACCTCTTTTGTATTGTGCATGTTGGCAGTTTCTGACAGTCTTATTCTAGAGTGTCTTTCTGTTTTTAGAAGCTCTACGTGCCGTGAATTTTCCCTCTCGCTCTCTCAAAAGGAGTTCAGCGTATAAAATGAGGCAAAATAAATCTGTGGGGTTTGCTCTCAGTAAGCAATAATTCAGCAAAATTATTGCTTTTATGCTATTTTTGTTGTAGTTTGGACCTTCTGTTTTGAGCAGTGTAATTAAATGACACTTTATTAGCCTTCCTTCCTGGTTTTATTTCTTACCCTTTCATCTAATCCCCAGTAATCACGGTCACACACCTACAGATATTGCAATGTCTGCTCTAGCATGGGTTAGTTCATGTAAAGAAAAATTCTATTCTTCTTGCTGTCAACACACTTTCTTGCCGGATATCAGCTGGAGCTTGGACCAGCTCTGGTCCCAGCTCTCATGCTTTTGTCTTCAGGAAAAATGTTGTTCAGTCTCTAATAGTCTGTCAAAAAGACTTGAGTAATTTGATGGAGGTGAAGGCATACACTGCTGGAATTTTCTTTTTTGCCATCAAATTGCCTCTGCTGGTGGGGGAGGTGTGCCTCAGAAGGCAGTGCTTTGCTGTTCTTTAATAATCAAGCTATACGCCGTATGTTGTCTTGAACAACTGAGGCTTGCCTCTGTGCAATTGCCTACACATGTGTGTATTTATATGTATGTTATACAGCAATACATAATAAATATAGTAAGATTTCATCAGATTCTTAAAGCAAATCACCTGCCAGATTTTCAGAAGGAGCAGATGAACAGATTTATGCCAACCATAAAAAATTATTAAAAAATCTTCTTTTTATCCTATTCTTCCATCTCTTTTCAAATCTTGGCAGAAATGGAAAAGGAGAAGGTAATTCTAGTCCAAAAGGAAGTTTTGCTTGCAGTATATTTCTTCATATAAACCTTCCTTCATATAAATGAACTCCGCTTGTGTTCCTTACCATGTAGCTGTATTTCAGAGGAGTGTAACTCTATATTACGTAGAATGATCTCATTCATCCTGTTCACGCAGTCGTTCTAAGCTTTGGGAGACGTGTGTCTAGAATTCCAACATTACTGAATCTTGCCCTGACACTGCCCTGTGACTGTGGCTGTGTTCACACTTGTGCTAGATAATTTTTGAAAAATCCAGGAGGGGAGAAACACAAGCAAAAGTAAATATTGATTTCCCAGGAGCCTTGTACTTGCTATGAGATTGAAGCACTGCTGCCAAAGCAGCACAATCTGTGCTGTTCATAGGAGCATTTACAGCTGGCATATGATATTCTTTGTAAAATACCCACATAGCTGCTGGGAACATTTTTAGACTTTATAAAATACTGAAATAATGCAGCAGTTCTGGAATAGTTGGTTGACTGTTTTGATACCTGCTTTTCTGGTCCTTTAGAGAAGACTCTTTTGTCTTCTGTGTATTGTGAGGATTCTTCAAGGAGCGGTTTTTTAGCTGCAAAAAATGGCTCCCCTCCTTATTGCTTTCTACATTTTTTTTTCTTTAATTCTGTGCAGCTTGTCATATGAAAAGAAACCACAAGTTTGAATTTTCATATGCAGCCTATTGTGATAGTAAATAAGATTAAAGGAGAGCCAGTTGACAGTGCTTCCCTTGTTTCTTCTTTTGACTGCTGGGACCAGCTCACCAGGTGTGGAGTCAGGAGGTGGTTTGGATGAGCTCCTGAGCTAGACTGCCAGTGCCCTGCCCTCACTTCCAAGACGTTCAGCAAAGCAATACAAACTTCTGCTTCCTCTGTGACATGCTAGGGCTGACCAAAGCTGCTGGGGACAAAACTTGCATTTTTCTCTTCTATTTGTAATATATCTAGACAATGGACTTATTGCAGATTGAGAACCAAATACTGTTAACAGTCCAAATAACTTTTTTTTGTAGAGTGATTGTCTACCATATCTCCTTAGCATGCTGAGGGATCTCTTAAGATTCCTGTCCAGTTTTTGGAGTGTCATTTCCATGCAGGCATCCGCTGCTGACAATGGTTAGGGAGAAGACATCAAGCTAGGTGAATGTTTTAGTTTGGCCTGGATAAATGCCAGGTGCCCACCAAAACCGCTCTGTCACTCCCCCTCCTCAACTGGACAGAGGAGAGGAAATATGATGAAAGGCTCAAGGGTCGAGACAAGGACAGGGAGAGATCACTCACCAATTACTGTCACGGACAAAACAGACTGAACTTGGGGAGAAAAGGAAGTTTAATTTATCACCACTCAAATCAGAGTAGGATAGTGAGAAATAAAACCAGATCTTCAAACACCTTCCCCCTGCCCTCCCTTGTTCCCTGGCTCAACTTCACTCTCGTTTCTCTCCCTCCTCCCCCCGAAAGTGGCACAGGGGGATGGGAATGGTGGTTACGGTCAGTTCCCCACATGTTTTCTCTGCTGCTCATTCCTCGTCAGGGGGAGGACTCCTCACACTCTTCCCCTGCTCCAGCTTGAGGTTCCTCTCACGGGAGACAGTTCTCCACGAGCTTCTCCAATGTGAGTCCTTCCCACGGGGTGCAGCTCTTCACGAACTGCCCCAGCGTGGGTCCCTTCCATGGTGTGCAGTCCTTCAGCAACAGGCTGCTCCAGCGTGGGTCCTCCACGGGGTCACAAGTTCTGCCAGAAAACCTGCTCTGACGTGGGCTCCTCTCTCCACAGCTCCGCAGGTCCTGGCAGGAGCCTGCTCCATCACAGGCTCCCCACGGGGTCACAGCTTCCTTCAGGCATCCACCTGCTCTGGCATGGGGTCCCTTCCACAGGCTACAGGTGGATATCTGCTCCACTGTGGACCTCCATGGGCTGCAGGGGGACAGCCTGCCTCACCATGGTCTTCATGAGCTGCAAGTGAAAACTCTCTGCTGTGGTGTCTTGAGCACCTCCTCCCCCTCTTCCTTCACTGACCTTGGTGTCTGCAGAGTTGTTTCTCTCACATCGTTTCACTCCTCTCTCTTGACTGCCGTCTCCTGGGAGGTTTTTTTCGCTTTCTTAACTATGTTATTACAGAGGCGCTACCACTGTCACTGACTGGCTTGGCCTTGGCCAGCGTCGGGTCCATCTTAGAGCCGTCTGGCACTGGCTCTATCAGACGTGGGCGAAGCTTCTGGCAGCTTCTCACAGAAGCCACCCCTATAGCCCCTCGGCTACCAAAACCTTGCCACGCAAACCCATAACAGTGGACTAAAGCTTCAATTCATGTGACAGGTTTTTTTTTCCTTTTTTCCTTTTTTTAATCCTTTTAGTTTCACCAACGCAAAGGTCTGCTGCTGTTTCAGCCAAGATGCACCTGGAAAAGGTATACCACACCAACCAGATGGTCTTTCAAAGTTTGTTTGTTGAAAAGATGTGGAAAGTTCAGAAAATTGGTGGCTTTGTGGTGCCTAAACAGAATTTTTCATACCTTGAGACTCACCAATCTGTAGCATATACAAAGCAATTAATGTAAGAGTTTGCAAGCAACATTTTGTACAAATTGCATCAGAAGATGCTGCACTGAATGTTTAAGTGTGAAGGAACAAAGTTAAAAAACCTGAAGGTGTGAAAAATGTGGAGTGGTGGTAGGAATAAAGATATTTTCAAGAGTTTTTAATTAGTAGATGTAAAGTCAAGTACATCCTTATATAGTCTGTGGTTCTTTAAAATAAATTAGAAAAAAACCCAAAAAACACAATGTGCAGAAAACACTATCAACACTCAGCTTCTGTTGAAAGATACTGGTGAGTACCTCCTACCTCATAGCTACCTTGCAGATACCTTGGTTGCTTACATTTTTATGGAGCTTCAGGTGATTTCACATTGACCAGCAGTATGTATGCTCATATAACAAGAAACAATATTAAGTCTTGCTATGAATATAATCCATAAATGTACTGTGATTGGAAGAGGAGGAAAAAACACACTTCCTTCCTAGGGAGTAAAACCAAAAAAATCTTTATTAAGTCATGTTCATAAATTTTTTTACTTTCCATTTGTTTTTATTAGCCTGACATCATATAGCAGAAAAACAAGGGAACAGGACATATGTGCGTATTCACCATAGGACCTCTGCTGTTCTGCACTAGAATCTGTATTACAACATTTAGCTATAGCATACGCTGACATTTTGAAGGTGCCCTGTGGCTGTGGAGGAAAAAAATGTGTTGGGGATTTTCCTGGATGATTACTTTGAGCAATTTTACAGCCCCTTGTTTAATACCCTTTTGATTCCCAGTGTGCTCTGAACCTAACCCACTCGTCCAAACAAGTAGTCTGCTGTGTGTATAGGCCTAGAGGAAGTAAAAAGTGCCAGTCAAGATGTAGAATACATCTGGTGTTGCTGCATAGCTGCCAAGTTCCCGCTGGCATTCGAGGATCCCCGAACTCCATGATTTCCCACCCGTTGGCCATTTTTTCATTTGTGTGACAGTCCTGGAATCCTTGTTTCCAAAAGAGAAGAAACCTAAGCGAACAGGGGAAACGTAGATAATGGTGAAGAGGTAACTTCCTGCTGGAGCAAGAGAGGTGAGTCAGGACCATGCCTGTGGCTTAACCCTGGTTTCTGTCTGCATGGAGCTTATGCCCAGGTGGTGATGAAGCACAGCTCAGCAGTAGCTGCCACCGCAAACAGCTGCAGGAGCTAGACTGTGAATTACTAGTGTGGTGGATATCTTGAAATAGGTCTGATAATATTCCTTGATGCGTGGAGGGGACCTAAAATACTGATGGTTTTACTTATCTGTCTAGCTGCCACACATCCAGTTAAGTCATAGTGGGCTGAGATAATTGATGTGACCTTTCTGTTCATCAAAGTGTGTAAAACAAGCAAAGAGGCCCATCGACTTGCATGACTACTTCTTTGTTCTGTTGGTCAGGTTATTTGGGGCCATTTTTTTAAAAATGGGTAGCATAACAAAACACCTCCTTAGCACGCTGAAACAGGAACATAGCAATATGAAATATGTGATTTTGCTTGAATTCTCAGCTGCGTTCAAAGGTGGGATGAGCACCCCAATGGTGTGAGTTGGTTGTGATCACTTACTCCCAGTGCTGTAGTTTCTGAGCACCTCATGGGGTAGACGATTGTGTCTTCCTAAGGTTCCTCTGAGGCAGAAAGACTTCTGCTGTCTCTCCTCTGCCTGTTCAGTGATCTTCCTTGTTAACCGTCGTTTTTCTGTTTAGTCAAATGTCATAATCACAGTTTCCAGTATCTTTTTGATTGCTGACTTAGATACCTTAACATGTTTTTCTTTGCATAGAACATCTCCAGTTTCTTCTAAATTTGGAAGAAAGAACATCTCATCTGCTCTTTCACACTCCAAACCCCCTTACAGATGAAAAAAAAAATTTATTCTGTTGCCCTCCTTTGAGCCATTCTGTCAGATTTCCGTCACCTCCTTTCTTATCCCCACACTTACTATTCTCCTGTTGACTTTGGCTCTTTCTTTTAGCATTGCAAATTTTAGCCTCCTCTAATTTAATAAGAAAAAAAACAAACCTCCACCACATATATGCAAGTAGATCAACTAGCTCCAGTTGCTTCTCCAAATCTTGCCTCATCTCCCTTTCATCTCTTGAGCTCTTTAATTCTCTCTTTGGTCGCTCTCCTCCAGTCCAGCCCACATCTTCCTTTTCAGTTTCTCTTTGACACCTGGCACAGCACAGAAACTGTCAGCCATGAAGCCTGTGCTCATGTCTTTCCAGGCAGATCTCAAAACCGATACTTCATCTACATCATCTGTGTCTGATCAGCTCCTTTACTCTGTAAATCTGTAGTTATTGTTTTCCCTGTTTTTCACCTCGTTTCTAGATAGCATTGCCTAATACATGCAGAAGAATCACTTCTGAGTTGAGAGTTCACCGCTTCTATGCAGCTGATTCCTCCTGGACAGAGTGGACTCTTAGCTTGTTTCTGACACCTTACTGTGGATCTCCAGCCTTCATTACAAGTTGAATATGGCTAAAACAATTTCTGTTCTGCTGAGCTTTTCCTGCTATCTCTCCTCTTGCTCACTGTAGACCATATTTTCACCTTATCTGTCAGGGCTGTGCCTCAGAGCACTGCTCTCCAGGCTGACCTTTCCCTCCAGCTTCAGTTCTGGACATTGTAGTCCATCTCCTTGGATTTCCTCCAGTGCTTCGGCCTTGCCTCCATGACAGCATGGTTCTGCCATGCATCACGGTGGGGAATGAGGACAGGTAGAGAGAGAATCCTTTCTTGGTATGACTTCCCTATTGGAAATGATGTGTACAGGTGGGTTAAATCAAACATGCTTGGTACAATCCCACACAGATGGGATTAAACTAATATGAGATTATTGAAGATCTCGTTGACATTTCCTCTACCTCTTTCTCCTGCCTGGAATTATCTCCAAGATATTTTGTCTTCTGAGCATAACGATTGTCTCTTAGGATCAGGCAAGTTTATCCTGTATAATTGCTTTTCCTCCAAGTTCATGAGTTGACAGAAGCTCATCCATCTAGTCGGTACTGTGTGTGACTTGTGGCAGCCTGTATTTAATGCTGTGGACTCTTACTAAGTTGTGATAATTTTACATTATGTAAGACTAACTGTGGTCTGTTGCGAAAGGGAAGCGCCAGTGCAACTGGCACAAAACTCAGCTCCCAGCTTCAGAGGAATTAGTATAATACTCTTATGAAGGTCTTGCTTCAAAAGAACTAATTTTATACAAAGCATCTGCCAGAGGTGGTGTTTTGGTTTCGGCTGCAGCCGGCAACAAAAGCGCCACGCGGCCGCCCCTCCCCCCACCGGGGTGCGGAGGAGAATGGAAAGAAAGAGGCAGAAGCTGGTGGGTCGGGATAAGGGCAGTTTAACAGAACAGCAAACAAAGAGAACAGGAACAACGATACAGAAAAGGGGATTACACAGAACAAACCCGCAGAACAGACCCGCTCTCTCGGACCGCACCGCTGCTGAGCCCTCCCGAGCCGCGAGTGAGTTCCCACCGCGCTGCCCCCCCCACCGGAACCCCGCACGGCGGCCCATGGTATGGAATACCGGGCTCTGTTTGGCCAGGTTGGGGTTGGGCCAGCCCACCCGGCTGTGCCCCTTCCTGGATTCTGGTGAAAATTAACCCTGTCCTGGCCAAACCCAGGACAGGTGGCTTCACTGAGTAAAAGCCATCCCATTGAGCTTTGGTGTGGCTGCTGCTGCTGTGTAGAACTATTTATAGATCACTTCAAGTATTCAAAGGGTAAAGATGTTAATTAATCCTTGCAGATCCTTGTGTGGTAGGTATGTTTATAAGTCCATCTTGTTACTGAAGGAACTGAGCCAGAGCAGTGAGGTGTTTTGGCAAAGGCTGTTCTGTACTAAATGAGGAACCAAGCCAGTATTAGAACTCTAGAGCCCTGGGCTTCAAATCAGGGGGAAAAGGGGCCTGTTTGCCATGAAATTAAAATATGTCAGTGCTCACCCCCACCCCAGACTGGAATGTAAGTTAGATATTTATGAGAGAGGAAGCAATCACACTACAAACTATTACAGGCCATGCCAGCTTAGCAATAGGAGTATGCCTCATTTTTTGCATCCTCAGTTGGAAAAAAACCAGTTTAACATAATAAAAAACAAGTCTTACATTTCAGTCCATAGGACTGACACAAACTGTGTGAATCTGTTTTTTAGCTCTCTGTAGACTGTAAGAAATTGAAGACTGGGTACTGAGATCATACTTTCCTTTTGAATTCATGTAAACCCTAAGATTTTACCGTGACATACAACTGCAAGATTATAATCTCTGTGCAAGCTTTACACTGGCCTATGGGTTTTAATGGATGACTGATAATTCTTTTTATCAACTCATTTATAATTTACAGTTCATGCATTTTTAATTGTTGTTTTCTCAACAGCTTCACAGCAATATATAGCAACCAAATATAGGGCTGACAATCTTTACCATTATTTCTCAGAGCTGCCATTGAATCTAGGGGGAGACTTTGAGGAAGAATTGTGAAAATTCAGGTCATTTAAACAGGCATTTAAAGCATGTAATCCTTTAAAATTATTTTATTTCACAAATGACATGATTTGCAATTAATAGAGAATATTCTGTCCTGAACTGGGTAAATTAAGGAATAATCCAGCTGCCCCACACAGAGGCTGTCACTCAAAGCCAATCATACAGTATTAGGCTTTGCTAGTTTACTACAAAATTGAATGACAGCTTAGTAATTTGATGCCTTTTTTTAAAATGTAGATGTGGTGATAGTGTGTCATGTTTGTTATTCTAGGCCTTGGCCATTAAAATAATAATTTGGCATTTCAGTTTTGTTTCTTTTAGGTTCTTTTTGTAATTTATTGAGTAGAAGACTTGGAAATAACAAGACATGTTGGTTAAGTGCTGGGACCCAGGCTTGGGAAAGCTGGGTGCCACCAGCTCCTCAGGCTGCCCTACAACAGAGCTTTGGCCAAGACAACCCTCACAGGGCTGGCTCCGTTCCCCTGCTCTGTGAGATGATCAGGACTACACTGACCTCTGCTGTCAAAGGCCTTTGCGGACTAGAAAGTAAAGCTGCTGGGTACGGACTACTAGGTGGTATTAAAAAGATGTGTGGGGCCCCTAGTAACCAGGTTTGTTCTTAATAGCACCTACAAACTGCCTTGACTGGCCGAATATGGAAGATCTCTTTTTCTAATGAACACACACCTTTTACTATATGGGCTACTACTTACATACAACTTTCCAAAAGCTTGCAGAGAGGGCATCAGTCTCTATACTCCTTGCAGATCGCAGAGCACTAAAGCTGAGTACAAGCACTGTATAAAGCAGTGTAATGACCCCTTAAAACAAAATGCCCAAAGTCCAGTACAGTTTTACTAACCCTGAGTTAGACTTTCCACTGTTAGAGTACCTAGTCATGCTAGGTTCTTGGTTTGTCACTTAAAACTGGTCTAGATGTGTTTTAATTTTTCATACTAAAGTATCTCCAAATACTTCATTTAATGGACTTGTACAATAAAGGTTGGCCAAAGGACATACTGAAAAGCAAAGTGACTAAAACTAGTATTTTGGCAAGCCCTCTCAGGCTGATATCCAGGCTGCCTGCCATTATAGCTGTGATCACACTTACTGTCCACAGATGTCCTGAAAAGGAAAGCAAGGAAAGGTAGTCATTGATGTAGCTCCAAATCAATAAAAACTGAACTTCTAGACTTCCTTAGACACACAGGTGAAGAGAATGAGCAGGAGAACCTGTTTAAAAAGTCTCTCTTGCCTTTTTACTCCTCCTTCACAAAAAGAATCACCAGGATAGCTTAGAGTGTCAGTCCTTAGGTCACTAACTACATACGGGTGTTTTGCAGAGCAGTTTTCAAAGTGGGAATAATATATGGTAAGTGTATTGTAATTTAACTTTGAGTAGGTTCTTGAGTTGATCCACTCTGAGTTGAACTTTTACTGGAAAATATATCTGCATTGATTTTATAAAGAAAGCCAGCCCAATAAACTAACCACCAAACAATCCCCTTTTCCCTAAAACCAGAGAGAAACAGAGATTTTGTGGCTGGACAATAATCCTGTGTAAGTATTTTACATTCTGTTCACATTGGTACAGCAGCAGGATACAGTATTATTCCTCAACAGCTACCATGCTGCAAACTGCTCAGTATCTCCTCCACTTCTTGTGGGTTTCTTCACAGAAACTCCTGAGACTCCTCTCTAGAACGAATGGCGCTAATACCATGAGAATTTTGATGAAAAATTGTGAACTATGTAACTGTGCCTTAGTCTGTATACATCAAGAAATGAAAAAATGTCATCTGTGTCACTTGTGTAATCATAAACAAAGTCATCAGACTAATTCTACTATGTTACTTTAAGCTGTAACTGTACTTTCAAAAAGATGGTTTTTAATCTATAGACGAGTAGCAGAAGTAATATTGAATTTCTTAGGACTGCTTGCTTAAAAGGGTCTGATTACTAGCATCCTCTAAGGTGAGAGAGCCATCCTAGTGCTCTTTACAGCGTCTGTTGTTGAGTTTCAGTTGTAATTTGGAATGCAGGACACATTTGTTTTTCAGTAGGGGCTTTGTTAATAAATTTTGAACTTGACAAATGAACATAGAACAAAGAAAATAGAATTATTTTGGCACAGGGAGATCACCTTATGATACTCAAATATCCTTAGGATTTCTTTGTTTGTTTTCCAGAAACTGTCCTATACAAAGGAAGCAATGAGCAGGTGAGTATCTGCGTTTGCCTTGAGTTTTATTCTCTCTGGAGATAACAGCAGAGCTGAGTTGTGACATTTTGTAACCTTTTCTCTCTTTCTTGTCAGCTCCTGCACTGATTGGTCATGTGGGTAAGTAACTTTCCCTTTCTAAAGGCTCCTGATTGGCCCTTTCTGCAGTTCTTGCTGCTGCTGGAGTTGATTTGTGCCCTGAAAATTAATGAAATTCACCTTTGTGCATAAGGGCATATAGAAAAGTGTGATGGAGAAATCCTGTAGTTCTTGCGTGTGAACCTCTGTCCTGGCATGCTTGGCACGCTCAAAATATCTCAGCCAGTCTGGAGCTTGTACTTCTGCTGAAGTATGACATCACCTTGTCGGCTGTCGGGCACAGACGCAGGCTGTTTACCTGGAGAGGTTTAGTGGGGGAAATCTATTCTGGGAGACAGAAGTGTCCATAGTTACTTGTGTTAGTGCTATCCTGCGAACCGTTCCCAAAGGCTTTCAGTAGTCCTGGTCATCATTACAGAAAGCTAAGAAGAGAAATGTTTTTGAAGTGCTTTTCAAAAAAACTCTTTTGAGAGATGTGCTCTAAAAACAGTTACAAGGCTGCTTGGGCTCCTTACACTTTTAACAAGGTAATAAAAATGAAAACCAGTCTGAATTGTGGCTTCTTTTTACCAAAGCAAATCTGAACTTGACCTGTTATTTTCATGTCTTTTTTGAGCTGAAAGGAAAACCAGTTTGAATTATTATTACTCCATTCCTACTCAGAACTTAATCTAAGCTGTTATTTTTAGAGCAATTCAAACCCAAATAACCTAGTGCTGAACTCATCTGAAAAATTGGCAAGTTCAATTCCTTGCTTTACAGGCCACATAAAGCTATGATACATATGAGTAATTCATTTACTGGGAAGACTAATCACTTAACAGACTTTAAAAAACCTCCCATCTTCCCAAACTAGGTATACTTACAATGATTCATAACCACAACATTATATATTAAAATTAGTAACGTGAGACAATAAGGGCAAAAGTGATTCCTAAGAGGTTGGTTTCTCTCTGTCCTGTTGAGGTCAACGCTCCTCTGACATGAGCACTCCCCAAAGCCTCCTGGTCAACTGGGTAGCGTACATCTGTTCAGAACTTTCTCTGTTGTGAATGCAACATTGGCTCAACTTCTATATGCTTTTCTAAGAGAAAATAGCAACCAAAACAATCTTGTCCGTGTAATCTTTGTGGGTCCGATCCTTTCTCATTATCATCAGTCATGCTCTAGACTGGCTTTTTACGTGAATGGAACCACATCTTATTTATCAGTAAATGTGAATTCAGAGATGCAGTTATCTCAGTGTGAATGCTGAAGTCTTTGAAAAAATTCATCTTTCTGAAGAAGTTTGAATTTGGAACCTACTGTGTCCCTCTCTTTGATCATTCAGGAAATCTATGTAGAGATATATGAGAGGAATTAGTCAACGCTAATTAATCTAGACCCTCTATGTGCACTGGGCTGAACAACCTAACAATGCAAAAAGCCCAACATTGGATTGAAAGGTGGATCACAGTGATTATTGTACTTGTACAAAAGCTGTCTTATCAAATGCTTTGTCACAGGCGTTGTAAAAGGGCTCCGGTAGACAACTGGAAAGCTTTACCTAACTCCATGCACTGTGGGGCTGTGCTGCATCTTTCTCAAAAACACGCTGCTTTTATCCCAGTGTCAGGTTGTTCATAGCTTTACGATGGGATCCTTGTTGTCACTGCCAGTTTAAACTTTGGGTTTACTATGTCTTTTCCTCTAAAAGTTGTTTGTCTTGTGCTTGGATATGTGATAGTGTTTTATAGCATAAAGAGAGATACAGGACTGAAGCAGTGCGATGGACACAAGTAGTTTGCTCTGGATAATGGAGCATCAGGAAGAAATTAATATAATTTATTCTGGCAAAATTAAAAACATAATCCTTATTCTAAGAGCATTCTGGGCATCTCTGCACCACAAGGTTTAAGAAGTGAAGTTTGTAAGCCAGGGTCATATAAAAACATTGGCTGTCTTGGGTAGAAGATGTCTCATCTAACTTCAGACAGCCTCCATCAAGATGACTGAGTGAGCAATCTCAGTATTGCCAACAGCCAGCGTTATTATTTCCTGAAAAAAAAAAGTACTAGAAATCCCAGTACATATCAGAATAAAATGAAGACCTTTTAAAAATGTTCGGTGAGAAAAGGGAGTAAGGACCTGAACCAGGATCACCCCCAGTCCTTAAAACAGACCCTTGATATCTTTTGGTCATTTTAACTACACTGCCTTGCTAGATTACAGCAAAACTGTGCTGAAAGCTATAAACAGCTGTAGAATTGAAGCTGTGACTTAAAGAATTCAATACATCTCACATTCCTACCTAAATGTCAATCCTGTGTGTCTGTCTAGCTGGAAAAAGCTAGTTTCAGCTAGTTAAAATGCTAGAATAGTTTTAGTGTAGCCCGCAGAAAGGTGGCTTCTACTTGTGCGATTCACTTCCCAGAATAACTCGCAATCCGGCATTACTGACAATTATGTAACGGCAGGATGAAAGTGTGTTCCCGTAAGACCCGTGCATGCGTTCACGTAGGTTAAACGCTCAGCTAGCCTGGCCTCTGAAGGAACTGAGGGATTAAACTAAGTCCCACTGAGGAGAAAACCTCAAGGGAAGAGTAATATATGAGACACAGTCCCGGTGTGTATAGAGCAGCCCTGTGGAACTGTGGAGTTTTGTCCCAGTAGGAGGTGTGGGAGCACTCCATCAACTACAGACTTTCAATGGTCACTTTATTCAGCGGGCCATTGGGGCTTTGCATAATGAATTTGGCTGTCTTAATATTGGAGTATGTCTCAAAACAATACGACAACTGTTCTGTCTGATTCCTGGAGGGGGTCAAAAGCCAGTTCTTGAGAACCAACTGAATGCAAATGAGTACCACAGAATTGCCACACTAGAAAAGTAGAGCTTCTGTGTCGTAGCCGTGCTTGAGTGCTGTATTGTGGTGAACGACTTCACGGACCCCAATCTTGTGCTCGATCAGAATAATTTTATTGCTCAAGTGAATACCTTATATACTAATACAATAGTTACTAGAGCCAATCAGCTTTGGATTCGTAGCTTTGCGAATGCCAGTTCACAATTGGTGTTTTCCAGGATCTTTTGCAGCTGGATGTGTGAAAACAGCCTATCTCCTGAGAACAGAGAAGGGAGGCGCAGGACGCGCTGATCTTTCAGGGTCATGAGACAGTGCTGTTCTGTGTCAAATTATATGGTTTTCCACACTGTATGCACAATCACATACTGAAGAAAAGATAAGGAGTATGGGGTAGTTGAAAAGGATGAATATAACGCACTACTTTTTCACTTCTTCAGAAGATACTATGTCAAATGAAATACTTATGTCAAATGAAATCAATAGAAGCATGTGTCCTTTCTGATTGGCACTTGCTGATTTTGGACTCACTGCAATTGGTCACAATAAGTCATGTCTGGACCTCCTTTGTTCTGTCCATGTTCCCTGCTTTGGAATACACTGGCACATTTAAGATCTGTATTTGTCAGAGGTGGCAGCAACAGCTGGTGATGTATCAACTCAAATTTTGAACCTTTAATCAAAACGTACTTAGTGAAAGAAAAAGATCTTGTTGTCCGTGCTGGGATCATTTCAACGGTTCAGCACTTCTGCCTGCAGTGAAGTAGAAACATACCTGAGCTCCTTTACTGTCTGCATGTGGACTTGGCAATGAGATTGCTGTTGCAGAGATTTTTGAGCATCTGTACAGCTTTATCCCATGTGAAGAGTTCCAGTCTTCAGTTGTGTATTTTCTTTTGTCCTCCCTACTGTCAGACAGCAAATATGAAAGGTATGTTCTGCTTTAGTTAAAAACAAGAGGTCAAAATTCAAGAATTGCCTAAATGAAAATTAAGATAAACGCAAGCACGATTTAAAAGGAAAAGAATCTGAATACAAGGCTCAATCCTGTATTCTGTACTTAGATAAAAATACTCCTGATATTGCATACCTACTTAGTTCAAGGACCTGTGATTAAAATATTTAAAAAAGAGAAAATCAGACCATAAAATGGTTTTCCCTTCTTTGTGCAAGGCTTCTCAATATTATCATTGAAATAATAAAGTTTAAGAAAAAGAAATGCTTGACATAACAAATTAGACTTCAGGACATTCAAACTGATAAATAACTTGATGGATGTCTGGCACCTGTAGTACAAATCAGAAGATGGTACCTTCTTCAACCACAGAGTTAGGTTTGTGTTAAACCTTGAGGAAGAATGTAGAGAAAAATGTAACTAATATCTTCATAAAATTTCATGGGAGGGAGGGGGATGTGAAATGGTGTCGCTGATGCTCCATTTCAGTGGTATTTCTCTTTAATAACACAGTATGGCTGCACATAAGAGCTTGCTTAGGCTCTACAGCTGCCCATGAGTCAATGCAACACTGTGTGCATTGGTGGGCTGGAACCTATTCAGTCCTTTCGTGACATGGCTGAGGTCACACAGAAGTGTGGTCACTATGGGGTTTGCAAAAGGGGGATATAGGCTGTATTTGTGAGCTGTGTTTGCTGTATGAAGACGCGTAGGCTGTCCATAAGCACTGTTTGCTTCAGATCAACTTCTGAGGCCCTTGTGGGTCTCCTCTTACACCTGCCTGGATCCAGGTGCCTAACAGAGCTGTATGATCTGAAACCGGTTGTTTCTGCCAAGGAAACACAGTGCAGTGTTCGTTGTGCTGCTTAGACATCTGCTTGTGCATATTCCTTCCTGCCTCTCCACACATATGTGTATGCTTTTATGTTTTGCTTACTGCTCAGCCAAGATGGTCCAGGGCATCACCCATGCAGGTAGGACGATAGAAATTACGTTTCGTATGTATGTGTCTCAAATTCACAATAAGCCCTTGCTGGAATATAGTCCCTCCACCCGGAGTGGCTCGCTTGTGTAGGTATAGTTAAAAATAAGGCCTGGGCCCTGGATTAGTCCTGGGGCAAAAAAACCCACAGACAATCCCCGTGATTTTAAGTGATGTGACTGATGGGGGATTTGAGTCTGTGTTTACCTTGAAGAGCAGCGTGTTCAGGCAAATCAGTCTATGCGTTGTCCTGTGCATTTTGAGTGGCTTCCTTAGAGATACCTAGTACTATTGTTGCTGTTTTAGGATATTAATAAAGCGGCCATTTTAAAAATTAAAATGTTAAGGGGAAGTAGAAGGCAAAAAGATATGGATGCAAAAAGAAAGCAAACCTCACCATTCTGGTAAGGCAATGAAAAAACAATGTTGTGCATACAGTGAGGTCGGTTATAGCACAGTTTATTGAAACAATATTTTATCCTCCTGACAAAAAATGGTTAACTGTTAATTCGACCAAATTTGGTACTTGACTGGTCTTGCTTGGTTAGACTGATTATGTTTTAATGGGTGATATTTAAGCCCTCGGCTTTTGATTTTCAGCCAGCTGTGAGCCAGAATTCTGTCAGAAAATTGGTTAGCCCCTCAGTACCAGTAATAACATATTCCGCGGCCTTGATAAGCCTGTTGCTGCGTAAGGTGTTGGGCTTGCTGTGCTGGAAATGGCAGCGGCCTTGTTCCGACCTCGCTGGTCAGCTCTCTCATGGCTGCCTCGCGGCCGCTTCGGTCCGTGGTTGCCACTGCACGCGAAGCCGGAGCCTAACTTGGCGCCGTGTCTGATGGAGAGCTGCCGCTCATGAGTCAGTGACGGTGAGTGTGCTCTGGGACCTTCGAAAAACTGGAGAATTTTATTTTGACCACAGTAATCCAATCCAGAAGTAGTACTCTACTCTAGAAAACTAATTTTAGGCTTTTCCACTTGTATGCTGCTCCTCTTTTGAAAGTGTGATTTATACCATATGTTTCTCCCCTGTCTTGTTGAGGAGGAGGAGAGAGAGAGCAGCTGAGTGGGCATTTGGCCCTTAGCCCGGGCTAACCCACCACAGAACTGGGTCCGCAATCCCGCTGTTCAGATAGGGCATCTGGAAAAGACCTCAAAGGCTAAGTCACAGCACACATCTGCAGGTGGCTGGAGGGGATGGCATGGGATCCCCTGGCAACCAGCTCCTCTGGGGCAGCAGCTGGAGGCCAGCAGTGTCCAGAGGTCCCTGAAGCACACTGGGCACTGACCCATGGGCAGCTGGATCGAGTCCTGCGAGTCTCAGGTTGAGCTCGGAGCCTAAATTATTCTGCCAAAGAAAATCACGTTTCTTGCTGTCCCCTTCGCAAGAAAAGGGGGTTGATACAAGGCTTAGCTAATGCTTGCGTACGGGTTTGAGCACTTCAGCTGAACAGAAGGTTACAAATCCTGGAGCAGAGCTGTTTTCACTGCACATGACTTTGCTTTTGTTGGCTTTTTAGTCTGAACTTCATTACACCTAAACAGTTTGTAACAAGTAAAATCCCAGGTTGTTTCACCTCTCCTGAAAAGTAGAGTCATGTTTGCTTCTGAACATGCCATCATGAAATATGATGCGCTGCAATGCTTTATTTACTGATGCTGTAGTTTGGTGAGGCTCTGGTATAGATGTAATCTAATGCCTACTGATATCGGTAAGACCAATGTGTCCTTGGAGATGGGTGAATTTAATTGGAAAACATTTTATCTGACCAATTAATAATTGTTTTTGTTTCAGTTCTAAGACAATAAAAAAGTAAGGAAACTAAATCCCTGTAAAATACAACCAGCATTCTTAAGAACATGTAAATCCTTTAAATGTGGGATTTGGGGGTTTTTTGTTGTTGGTTTTTTTTTTTTTTAGCAGTAAGAAGTTGATGTTTTTTGAATGAGTTGTGACTCTTTATACATGTGATGGCAATGGCAGAGAGGATAAGAGGGGATATCTTGTCTAAATTACACTTGCTAGTAAAATTTCACTTTCCAGTCTTGGAAATCCTTCCAAGATTTACTGAGGCTGTCAAAAAATCGGTAGAGAGTTACCTTGCACTGTGCTGGCTGAAAACAGGTACCAGTGTCCACGAGATGCAAGCAGACACAAGTAACTCCACGTTTCAAGCTTGCATACAGCTCATTGGCTTTAGCTGTTCAAGAAAATACATGAAGGTTCTGTTCAAACTCTTGAATACGTATTTTCTGCTTTGTTCATCTGGAGATTATTTTATTTTTCATTAATATTTTATAGTTGTTATGTGGATCTCACCCTGTCAGTTTAACATTCCCAGAACTTCCTGTATTTTTGTATGGCTAATCATTATGCACAGGACTAGCCTGTGCCTCCAGGGAAAGGATGGGTGAAAAGATTCTTGGCTTAAATAGAAAATTCATCAGCTTTGTTTTCAGGTCTGTTTATTGGCAAGTGTTATGTGTCTGTGAGAGGCAGAGGGAGAAACAGAGTTTCAGATGTTAACTCAGTGAAGCTATTGTATGTTTGCTCATATACTTCTGCCCCAGTATCTTTAATGTGTAGTTTTGGATCTGGTTGTCTGGCTGGTGCTGGAAGCCTTTGGTTTTTGGGGTGATACAGAGACTGATTATACATTGTGGAGGAGGCAAAGTAGCCATCAACTTTGACTGGAGTTTTGCTTGAGGTCAGACTGCGAGACCAGTAATCTAGTATGTGCATCAAAAATCAGACCTGGCAAGGCTGGGAAGCATGGCTCACGTAGTATGAGCGCTTGCACATGCTGCAGTGAAGGCTCCTTGCTGCAGTGCTTATTTTATGGCACAAGTATGACCATCAATAGCAAAGGAGTTCCTTTAGACGTGGGAGAAATATCTCAGTGCAATGAACTTCAATGACTTTTCTGAAGTCTGAAGTTCAGTTTCTCTCCAGCACTTAAACTTCCACTCTTACAGATTGGGCTGTATATATTAAAAATGACAAACCTGAAGAATTATTTTTTCTTCATTCAGGAAGGACTTGTTTTTGTCAGAGCGTGTCTCCCACTCTTGGTAACTGGACAGTTGCTCAGGGCTTACAGAATTGGCCCCAAGGAGCTTGGGTTTCATCTTCGAATCACAGTCTTCATCTGATTTTTATCTGAAATGTTTTTCTTTTCCACATTCAGCCTGAAGTTGTTTTGTGTGTGTGTGAATGCAGTCATTGGATTTGGAAACTGATGCCTTTTGAAGATTTCTGAATAAGCAGGGTAAAAGTCATGATGAAAAGAACCCATCTGCTCGCAGTGATTTCAGTATAGTTATGATGTTTTAGTGCACTGGAGAGTATTTTAAAAAATGAGCGTTTTATAGAATATTACAGGTTACCTTTGTGTTTTACCTTTGGTCTTTGCATTTGGTTATTTCACAGAACTGCTAGAAGGCAAAAGGTATTTTTGAGCGGGATTCCAAGTCAACTGGAATATGAAGAGGTTAGCAGCCTGGAGGGGCACGTGATGTGTTGTGTGATGCAAGTGATGATCCAATATCTAAGTTGCAAAAGATAACTGAAATAGTGCAAAGCCTAATTTGCATGAAGTTACCAGCAAAGTAGTACCATGACAAATTTCTTCTGCAGACATTCCTTTTGGTGTGGCAGCAAAATCACAGATAAGTCAAAAATGAATAAATCTATCTCATCATGTCCAGCTTCAATTTCTGATTTTATTTTTATTTAGGGGTAGTGAGACTCCAACTCCAGCTTTGGATGCTGATGTTACCACATTGAGAGGTCAGTTTTCGTCTAACTTCTGTCAAGCTGATTCTGAATTACTAGAAAATTGAGAAATTCAGTGTGTTTGGATTTGAGAAAGAGCTGTGAATTTTTGCTTCTCAAATAATGCTGTTTGTGATCTGGAGAGCATGTTCTATGCTGACATTATTTTGTTATTGTATGAATCATGAAAATCCTACTTGAGAAATCAGTTCTGTGCACTTTTTGCTGCACTTCACGGTCCAAAACTACATCTGCTTAGACGGAACATTAGCGTTTTATTCTGATTAGTGTATTTGATACTTTTCCTCAGGCTCTTCAGGTGTTTCCTGTGTTGTTTCTGTCATGGTGATGGGAACAGAAATCAAATTTTACTGTTGGTTTATGCTTGCTGAACTGCTTCTGCGTGGATCTACATGTACATGGGTATGAAAGAAAACCCAAACAAAATAATACTGCTCTCTTTCAAACTCAGATGCAGCTGCCAATGTTCCTCCCCCCCATGAGATCTCTGTTGAGAGTCCTGCAGGTGGTATCGTGCATGAGATCGAAGATGCAGACACTGCTGTGAGTGTTTTTTCTCATTTGGTTCAGCATTCTGTTGCCTTTTCTAAATCATATTGTTTGTGGTCATTCACGTTTCCTAGTACATAAAGGTGGTGTTAGCACAGTGTGTTAACACAAATTAGGATTTCATAAAAACAGGGCATGAACTTTAGAAAGTTTTAAAATAATTTTCTGGGTAAGTATTTTTTCATTTGCAGAGGCTTTGCAATGCTGCTTCCCCCCCGCCCCTACCCTAGGGAGAGAGAATGGGTCAGTTGAGCTATCTGGTGAGGATTTTGCTGATGGCATAGGGAGTGGACAGGGAATGCCCGGGGCTTCTGAGGGCTCCAAGAAGAATGTGGAGCAGTATTACTCCTGTGGAAATACAAAACGTCTTAAATCGCTGCAGTAGTGTTTCGAGGGTCCATGTGGTACCATTGTGTAGGACAGCAGAGGTGGCCTGTGTAGCCACGAGGACTCCTTCCGATTCTCTTCTGCTTCTCCTCTGCTGACATAGGTGCGCTTTTACTTAGCATCTTACAGTCACCCTTACCTGGATATTGAAACAAAACTCTCAACACAGGAAGCCTACATCAAGTACTTAAAATGTCTCTTTAGAAGTGAGCTGGTTTTCAGAAGTGCCGACCACTGCACAGGTCCCAGGGAAGTATTTGCTTCCAGGAAACGGCTCCTCTGGATTAAAATTTAAGCCCAAACTCTAGATTCCAGCTGCAGTATTCGTGGGCCTCCAGGACTGAAGAAAACTTTGCAAACCAGTGGTATGGATCAGCTGGCTTTTGTTTTCTTATAAACGAGAAACTCTCAGTGGATTTACTGAGAAGCTTGCAACCTTGCACGTGCTGCATGTAAGCAGCAGCTGATTTATGGTACTGAGTTTAACTGTGCACTGCTCTGTAACCTAGTATGGCCGTGAAGCAAAGCCGGGCCAAACTGTACTTTCTTCTAGAGATTTCAAGGCTGACTGTGGAGCTCTGATGATGTGCTTCCAAGAACAAATACTGAATATGAAACAGGCAGACAGCTTCTGACTCAAGTCCAGGCTCTGACTTTATATTATGTACCAAGGACACTTGTGGTTTGGTCCCAGGTATGCCATTATTCTTTTCTGAAATAAAGCTGCCTGAAGTATTTCTGCCTGAGCAGAGAATAGGGCCACTCAGTAAATCAGAAAGAAACCAGAATTAGATTGCTGCTGCTACAGTGTTTTCACTCCATACAGTTGCATCACACCTCATCATTGCCCTGTGCAGCCAAAACGCGTTGCAGATTACAAGACCAAAAGTGAGCAAAGCTCATCTTCTGCACTCGTATGTTGACTTTACTTTTGGTTCTGGAGGACTGATAAACGTTTGAAACTACGTGGCACTGCAAACAGCCTTATAGTAGCAGCACATATATATCTGCTAAGTATGTATCTCTCAAATGCTAACTAGCTTTAAGTAGTGTACCAGTCATTTCGGTCCCTAGCAAAGTTATCTAATAAAACAGCAATGAGGGGGGAGGAAGAGAATGTAACTAAAAGTTTTTAGAGGGTCCCTAAACAATGTATAAGTCGCTCACTGATGGCAGCTAAACTTTCTGGAGAAAGCTTTTTCCATTTCCTGCACCATACATAACACAGGCTGCAGTTTTGCTGAAAGGGTCTGTTTTGTTGGCTCTCTTTTTTTCCTTTTTAATGGGAAAAAGGCAACAACTGCATGTAAATAGCCAAAGACATTTGGCTAAAGTTAACTTAAGTCAGCCTTCCCTTCCCTCTCCCACAAATCTCAATTTTTTGTTTTAGAACACCATCATGAAACGAGATCTGGTTTTTCTCATGTCTCTCAGTATACCACAAGGAATAGTACACTGGTTGTAAAATACCAGGGAACTAAGCAGAAAGTGTTCTTCCTCTCTTGCTCAGTCATTCAGATTAGATTAAAACTTGGAATTCACCGCTGCCCATGGCAGCCATGATAGCTACACGCTTCCCTGATGCATTGCACAGCCACTGCTGCAGGGCTCCTTGGGCAGCTGCAGACCTTCCAGCTGACGCCCACCACTTCAGCTCATCAGAGCTCCCCGCAGATCTCCCAATGCCCATTGTGTATCTGGGGGGATCCTTCACTTACCAAAGCTGAACACCACGGGGTGTTGTTCTGAATGTAGAACTTGGCAAAGGTAACTTGTCTTTCAGGTGGAAAAGTAAGTAGGAGCCTTGTGAGAAGTAAACTTTGGGCAGATCAGCCTATTGCTGACTGGGCTCAAGCGAGCTGCTGGTGTATCCATAGTTGCACTTTAAATAGCCTCATGAACATCCCACACAACTGGATTTCTGTTTGTAGCCAAGGTCAGCTAGATGGCCTTGTACTAGAGTAAAGATGTGCAAATGGAAAAGAGAATTACCTGCAATACAAGAATTCTCAGGAAATGTTCTTGCTTAGTTGATTGCCTCATCAGCTGCCATCTCTGTCCCCGAGGCTTCATGAGCACCCCATTATAGTGCAAGGCAAACAGGTATGCCGATGGCTCAGGTGAGCAAGCTGTGCTTTGGACTGCAGTTTTCATATGTTATAAAGTACATCCGTGACCATCAGTGTGGCCCACCAATAGTGCCCTGAGATGTTCCTGTCCATACAAGAGAGGGCTCAGGCTTTCTGCCCCATCACGAGCCAGAGAAATGTCCAGGTTTGCAGCAGCTGGAGAAGTTTCTGGCCCACACAGGAAAGATGTTTGGACCCAAGCTTAGGAATGTAGTGTGCTGTTGACAGATGGCAGACCAAATGCACCTATACATATCTAGGGATGCTTTTTACATGGAGTAAATCCAGGATAGGCAGGAATCTGGTCTTTGGTGAGTAACGAGAATTTATTTCATGTAAAAAAACCAAAAAGGACAAAACAACAAAAAAAGGCATTAAATCACCTCTTGTTTTCTCCCTTCTTCCTTCCCTTCCAGATCAATAATGAGATTAAGCAGCAGGATGAGAAGCTAGTGAGACCTGTAACTGAGCAGATGATCGAGTTCAGCATTTTGATTGTTGGTGAAAAGTACAGCGAGGAGCTGAGTGACCCAGCTGCTGTGAAGCGTCAGCTGCTTTCTGAACAATTCATTTCTCAGGTGATTACCCTCCCCGACTTCCTTTTGCTGGCTCTGCAATGCAGCAGTAGCACATGGCACCTGTGTTAGGACTGCCTTCTTCTCATGGGCTCTGCAGAACCAGCTTAGAGCTTCTGTTGCCTGAGGTGGGCTGGAAAACCTTCCCCACGATGGGAGTAGTCCGGTCTGGTCTGTCTGACATGCTGCCCTTTTCCTTTCTGAAGTAGCGGAGTGCCATACTTTGTGTGTAGCATACCAGTTGCCAAAGACCAATTTACTCTCATTTTCTTCTTGTGTTTCTCATGAAATAGCCTGCTGTCAATTTTGCAGGCAAAAGAGGTAGAAGTACGCTTTTGGGAGGATCAGAAAATTGTGCTGAACCCCTGAGTGGGGACATACTCCAAACAGGACCTTTCTGAGGGACTGCTCTCTCTCTCTCTCTCTCTCTCTCTCCCCCCTTTTCTGACTTCACTAATTTACTTTGCCTCGTGTTAGCAAAAGAAACTAAGCCAGATTTTATTAATAAATACACATTTAAGCTTATTTTAGTCCTTTTAAAGACCTGTTTGTACCAGGACTAACTTTGGCCTTACCATCAGAATTTTTCACTACCTCTCTCTGTTTGTGTTACTGCAGTTGAGCTTTTAAACTCAGAGAAGTGACAAGATTCTTATTTGCCTCTTGATGCAACTTCATAAGTTCTTAAAGTTTTAGGACTCAAAAATCTTAAATTTTAATGACACATTTAACATCTCTCTAGTGACCAGTCTGCCTAGAGTTTCAGTGCTTTCTAATGTCTTCGTCCAGTTTGAATTCTTCCATAATGTAGTTGGTTTGAAACTGGGGGGTGAAAAAGATAATTTGAGGGTCTTAGCAAACCAGCCTGCCAGCACTCTCAAATGGCAGGACGCGAATCAACTAACTGCATTTCAGAGCTGTGAAGCTGTCCTGAGGCAGTGCTGGAAGGCAGCTCCAGTAATTCAGGTGTAGCACAGCATTAGTGGAAAGTGTGGGCAGAAGATATACGGGTCCACCAGTACCTACCTATGTGGGCATGCTCTGGGTCTCCTACAGAAGCTGAGCACTGAAATGGAATATAGGATATCTTAATGATTACACAATGTCCAGATATTGGGCCGCAGAAGAAACTCTGGCATCGGTCTAGAGAATCTGTCCATACAGAGTAGGTGATAGTTGGGGAAATCGGAAGGAGTCACAGACAGCAGAACTCATTCATTATTTCAGCTGAGGAACGACGTTTATTTGGATGAATCGTTGTGCACTGCAGTGAGACGCTCTTTGCAATCCAGGCTGCTGGCACAACTCCTGCTCCTCATTTATGCCCAGAACCAGCAGTGCATGTTTTAAAAATCTCCAGCCAGTTCTTAAACACATACTTAATTTTAATTAAAATTTAATGATTTGTCTGCCACAAATAAAGTTACTGGCCCATCAACATAAAATGCATATTTAAAATATGAAGATACTGCTGTCTCCTAACTTTCCTCTTCCTATTGTTTCCAATATTTTTTTTTTATTTTGTCTATAATGATGGTAATTTCATTACCATCATTTTCTTGGGGCAGAGAGTTTGTCTTTCCTTTCTGTTGGGAGAGGCGTCCAGGCTGTCATACAGCAACACATCATGAGGCTTATCTTTTCTCTAGCTTTGCTTCCTTCTTAGTCCCATTTAGTTGGGGTTCTCTGTTGAATCCCTTTTCCTGGGGCTAACCCTGTGCCAGATCCCGGGCCAGATGGGAAAGAGATGTACTCTTCACTGCAGCCAAAAAGCATCACCACAACTGTCACAAGCTGCTAGTGTAGGCTAGACATCTTAATTTTCCTAGTTGTGTGGCCAAGTAACAATGCCATAGTGTGTGTGTGTGTGGAAGAAATGTCAGATGGGACAGAGTCCACCTGGCACATGGATGTTCCACTGCTTTGATCCCTTGCCGGGTTTTCTCTGTGCTTGGATAAAGAAGGTCTTGAAAAAAAAGAAAGTCAGCAGCACTTTAGATTCTTTAAGTCTCACCAGAGACAGTTTAAAAATAGGGAGACTGGGGAGGGGAAGAAGAATTTAATCCTCAGCTGGCAAGGACCTTTTGGGAGGGAAAAAAAAAACCCAAACCAGCGTGAACCTTCAATATTCTACTTCTTGGTTTTGTCTCCTGTAACACAGTTGACTACTGAATTAGGCCCGGATATACTGCCATTTTGCTGGTCCCGGTTGTCTTTTTTGAGTAGCGCTGCCGGCCACTCCTGAGCCCTTTGAATGTTCAGGGCAGCGGAGACGAGCCATGTTCTGCTCTACGCAATGCATTAGTGCCTCTCCGGAGCCTGACAGGTGCCTGCTCCATGGTGGCTGCTGCTCCTCTTGTTAAAGCTGCCAGGGTCCAAAGCATTTTGCTGAATTCTGTTTGATCCACAGAGATTTGGGAGGTAATGGAAACCTTTTGGGCACAGAAGGGTTTGTGCTGCATACATAAAGAGAAAGAATGTAGTCTGCCATGGGCAGTGCAGATTTCTGCAGAGCCTGTTTGAATTTCCCTCCACTCTGAATGTTTCTATTCAGTTCTTGAAGAATGATGGATGTTGCTCATACTTTTTCTTTTCCTTTTCTGACAATGAAACACTGTCACTAAAACTCTTCTTCCATAAAGAAAGAGAATATCCAACTGTTTTTCTCCTATTAGCTATAACAGCTCAGATGGATTTTCAGAAAATGTAGAAAATACTTCCTGATTTTTCACTAAATGAGAAGGGTGGAGGAAATTTGTATTAATTCTTTATTTTCCCCTCAAAATAGATCGAAAGCGTATTTGAAGGACTACCTGGATTCAAAAACATCCNTGTCCTGGATTACAGGTAAAAAGATACCGATGCATACGTGGTGATTGAAGCTGATCAGGTATGATGGTGCGATGTGCTAGCACCACACCTGGAAGAATGTCGGGCACGTGCGTGGGAGTTCCTAGGATGTATTAACCAAAGGACAAGTGCTTTCATACTGGTACCTCTACATACAGAGGTTGAAATAGAAATACAGAACTGTATGTAGATGTAATCATCTCTTTTCTGCTCCTGGCATCCATCAGAGAATCTCACATGATATGCTTGCCTTGATTTTAAGAGAAGGCATTCTTATTCAAGATTCTGTCCTAGAACTAAAAGCGGTCTTCTCTCATTTAAAATTAATATCTGATACTTGTTCGATACTGTTGACGTGTCCTAGTATTAAACAAGGAAGAACACAGAAAACTTTCTGAAAAATGTGGTGTATTTGAATTTTTTCCCAACTTCTTAATATTAATTTGTGATGACTCTAGATGTTTAAGATATGTAAAGGTCTTTCTCCCTCTATCAAAGCAAAAGTGGGTGAATAGTTTGATAAATAATTTGCAACATTTTAACTGTCTTTATTCTTATAAATATTTTTAAACACTAGTTTCCTCAAATCAATTTGTGCTTCAGAATGCCACTTGTAGTTAGTTTGGGAAAAAAGGGTATCCTGCGTATTATGCATCAAACATCTGATGTCTGAGTTTTGGGGTAAATGGATCACAAATTATCATTATTTTTGATTTGACTGGATATAACTTTCAGAATCCAGTGAGGCTGTCCATGAGTCAGTCTAAATTGTGTTTTCTATGATACTTCATAAGCTGTATTTCTTAAGAGTATTCCAGCCAATACTTTCTAGCCAGAATACATGCAGGTAACAAAGCAGCTATAGCGAGAAAGGTTTTACGGTTGGAACCGTAGACTGTGGTCAGTTTCCAGCTTAACCCCCCCCTTCATTATTGCATACAAACTCTTTGTCTTTTTCGTGCCTCGCTTCCTCGCAGCTGTCACACATGGAGGGGTGAGACTGTTCCAACAATGTTGTCAGAAGTACCAAAAAAGAGTGGTATAGAGATGGAGTTATTAAATGTTTAAAACAACGTGGCAGGAAGGTTCCCAGTGCTAACTGCCCCAACAGACTGCAAACTCCACTTTATCATGGCCTGCTATAGGAGAATAATTATCTGACCTAACAGCCTGTGCATACGTAACAGTTATCCCTGCATCAGCAAGGGAAACAGAATGACACCGTTTCCAGCCCTTGCAGGAGCCCAGAGGCAGGTTTGACTTTTCAGTTCCTATGTTCACTTGTGCCCAGAACCACAGCAAATGGGGGCAATGACGTGGGAAACCCTGCCAGGGCTCTGCCTGGGAGCAAGCGAAACCTTCCCTCTCAGTATCTGCAGTCTAATACATTTGCAAGCTCTCGGTTCATTTTGGAACACAAAAGGTTGAGATTTCTGGCAGAAGACTAGAGCTCTGTGCTCTGCTGTGCATGACAAAAAAACGTGTTTGTAAACTAAACCTTTAGGTAGAATTGGCAAACCTTGATTTTCTTGGTACTGACAGACATTTAACTGCATTATTTGCGGGAAGAGGAGATGGCTCTGCTCTGCTGATTCCTTGTGATCAAAAGGAAATCTCTCAGTTCAGTAAAAGCAGAACAGTTTGTTATGCAGCAGAGTAACCACGCAACTTATAACCCTTGTGCTGTATGCTTTTTAAAATTTGTATGCTCTGTAGAATACCAAAGCAAATTTGTTAAAGTTAGAAGACTTAAAGGAAACTGTAACATTGATTTAACAGATTTTGCTGTTGTGTTTTGTTTTGTTTCTATATTCAGCTCTCCTGAGGAGGACAGGTAAAGACAATTTTTTAATATATATTGTCAGAATACAGATGGAAAGACACATTTAGCTGGAGGACACTGTTTTGGGGATTCGTAGTTTTGGCTCCAGAGCGAGATAGTTACCCAGCATAAATATTATGTGAGGGGGTTCTACCATAAACTGCGACTAACTGCCCTGCTTTGATTACAGATAAACCTAATTTGCTTATTTAAGTCCTAATCATAAAAAACCTCCTTGGGGAAAATCTTCCCAAGCATCAGTCAGTTACTGGGCTAACTTGTGTATAGGAGTCTCTTCTGTGAAGAAAACAAAATTGCTGAACAATGACTCACAACAGTTTTACAGAGAATGAGCATTTTAATTTTAGAAGAAAAGTTAGAAAACACAAATCTCTTCACAAACAATAGTGACTTAAAGCTGTCCTCTGCTGCTCTGCACTTCTGCAGGCGAAGATGCATGCAACTATTCAGAAGGGTTATGTTCCAAGCACCAGATGTTTTAGCCCTTTCCAGACAGATGATGGTGTCATAGTTTTTAGTTTGGAATTATTAACTGCAACTGACAGCACGGTTGTACTAAATCTAAATGTTACTTTTGAGAAGCGTACCGTAGTCCATCTTTGCGCTGCCTTCTCACCACTGCTGTCCTTTTTTATTTCCTCCGCTGACAGTCAGTGCCCGTGGTGAGCCTCTGGTGGGCTCATTTCAATGACAGAGTCAGCAGCAAAACTCCAGCAGGCTCCTGGTTTTAGTCAGTGTCTTTGTCGATTACGTCTCCGTTGTATCTGGTGCTGGCGCTTTAGAGACTTCTCTGAACAGAGCCACGACTTTGGCAACCCAGTCCAGCTCTGTGGAATGAGGAAAACCTGTCTTTTGAGCACATTTTTCTAACACTTCATAGATTACTTCATTTTCTTGCTGTGGCCTGTGTACAGCCAAAATATCTTATATTTTCTAAAGTTCCCTTGTGCTTATGCCCAGTGTGTGGTAAATCTGATTGCTGCCTACGCTGTCATGTGGGAAAGGATGTCCAGACGTATTCAGGAAAAGAAAATTAAGAAAATGGAGGAGAGTTAATCTGAAAAAAGCCAAGCTGTACACAGATACAAAACTTTGTTAAAGAATAAATGATCAAATGAGTCTAGAAAAATGTTCCAAATTACATAAGCTGTATTAAATACCATTTTATTGCTGTTAAATACATTATTTCAAGCAGACGGACGCTGCACAGTCACAGTGATCAGGGCTCCCTCTTGCTACTATATATATTCCAACCCAAACCATTCTACGGTTCTATGATCTCTAATCTGTGTTCTCTTTCTCTTTGTACAACTGAAGTGGGGTGGAAGTTCACTATGCTGTTACATTTGATGGAAAAGCCATCAGCAATGCCACCTGGGACCTGATTAATCTTCATTCCAACAAGGTGGAGGACAACTCCTTTATGGGCATAGAGGATAATCCAACAGTTGTGTACACCATCAGTGATTTCCGAGATTATATTGCTGAAATCCTCCAGAAGAATGCCTTGCTTGGAAATGCTTCCTTGTCTTTAGACCCTAACTCTCTCCAGCTTACTAATGGTGGGTGTTAATTATGATGCATCAGCAGGCCACATATCTCAAGTTTTATAAACTAAATCTCAGATGAGTGAATTATTCAGCCGCCCTCTGAATAATTGAAAAGAAACAACAAACCCAACTGTGGTGTAGCTTCCTTTGCTCTGATCTTAACCAGGCTGAGTCATTAGTAATATCCTGTTCTTAATCCATTCGATTAGCCTTGTTTTCTTCTTTGACACTGAGGTTTGTAGTATGCAATTTCAACAGTACTTGCAACAGTTAACAGGAATAGAAGGGGAAATGTGGTACACGATGCACGTTGCACCAGGATGACCTTCAGCTTAGTAGCCCTGTCTTGGCCTTGAGCAGCACAAAGGAAATACCTGGTTTATTGTTGACTATTGATCCCAGGATCCTGCTAGAGGTGGCGGAGGAGGGCTGTCCACCCCTCTGTTCTCATCCTTCCTCTGTACTCCCCATCAGTGATCCGGGGGCATTTCCAGAAACCAAATCTCTCTGGCAAACTTTTTGAAAAGATTTTACTCACAAATCTGAGATGAGGGTGGGTTTTTCAGTCAGTCTTTGACAAAAACTTCCTCACATTGCTCCTGCAGCCTTCAGATCCCAAGTATTTCTATTTCCACAGTGAAAGAAATACTACACCCTACACCAGAAGACCCATCCTGGATTACTCAGCATCCAGTTGTGCTGGAGCGCCCGGAGTTCGATGTGAGTATGGTTCTGAGCGGTGGCCTTTGAACGCATTTGAACAACTTAACTCAGTAGGGCAGAATTACAGCCAACACCCAGAGCTTCTCTATCCTGTTGTTAATGCAGAATGAGAAGGCACATCGTATACTGGAGGAAAACCTCTGGTGAAATCTCTCATCTGATAATTTGGTATCTGTTGCACAACAGTTTTCTGTGATCATCTTCTACTGCATGGCAGTACGGCATTCCTGGCTGCCCAGCCACCTCTTCTTAGGCTTCCTTTGTCTGTTTTTTTCATAATATTATAGTCTGTAAATTGCTCTAAAGACGTGATTCTTCCCACAATACTACCTTTCTTCAGAAAGCAAGAAATAGTTGTAAGCACTAAAGCTGGCTGCTAGAAGAGATAAAAGGGTAAGTTTCAAATGCTCCTTTTGTTACGTATTGCTTTCACTGAAAGTTCTCAGTTCAGTTTTAAAATCATGTCCATCCCTTTAACGCCAGCAAAGAAAACACAGAAAAATAATAGCCAGGGGTTTCTTTTTTTTCCTCTTGAAATTGTAATTATCTCCTCGGATTACCTCTGGAACAACCCTGGACATAGACTCAAGTTCCCCATTGGACAGGAGACTTTGTATCCCTGACCATGTCTGTACAATGCAATGGGGCTTTAAACAGAGATACCAAGTTAGGTATGAGCGACGCTGAGATCGAGTTAATTAGTTCTACTGACAGCTGGAGTTTCTGAACAGTGGAGCGTTGGTCCGGGCTTATGAATTTATCCAGTATGTTTCTGCTCTGCACTCTGCTGTGTAACACAGAAGTGCCTTCCAAGAAGAAATGAGCTCCGTTCATGCCACAAAATCCAGATCCACCTATGCCTGATGGTAGTTTGTCACTAAGTTCATTAGGAGATACTGTTGTGAACACAGACACATTTAACTTCAGGCCAATGTCCAAAATCTTTATGGAAGCAAAATTCTCAGTGACTTCACAGAAACCAAATATTCTTGTTAGAACGGTCACAGGTATAATATCCTTAGTTTCATTCCAGTTTTCCCTGAGTTTTAAAAACTAATCATTGAAGTCTAAAATGCAAATTCATATGGATTTGCCATAAATGGCTTAAACACAGTGTGGATAAACATGATTTTAAGTTAACTTTCAGGAAAGGGCATTCTCATTACTAGAGCCATCTAACTAGATTAAAATGTTGCAGATGTTTATTTTGGTAAGACAAAGAATTCTGCCATCTTTACATTCTATCTGTGGATACTCTGGCAGATGTGCAGGCAAGAAGATTTTAGAGTAGAGGTAGTTGTGCAATAATAAATTTTAAACCACTTTTAGGGAATAGTATGTACAAGAAACATTTCTGGAAGTTATGTTTTTCTCAGCATCGACTATGAATAATAATGTCATCTACGTCTTCAGTCAAAAACTCTTAATTATGTAAAAGATACTGAGCATATCCAAAAAACAGCTGTGTACAATCTGCAACACACAGCTGATTTGGGAAGTAACTTCAGATAAATTTAAGAAAATCATAAACATGCTTAAACAGTAACCAAGGCTGAAATGATTAGTCAGTTACTTCCATAGATGTTAAAGCCTTTATGGTTCAAGTAGGTACTGTTAAGTAGAACTGTTACCTATGAAAAAAAATTTTGCTATTATTTTTCTTAGCTGATTTGAGAGTAAGTTGGATTTGTATTATCATACATACTCATGACATAATGTGGGACTATCATGACTTCACCATCTAATTGCTAGCAGATGGTACCAACTAATCATTAATTCTTTTCTTCGAGCTTTACAGCTCTTTTTAAAAGTGAAGAAAAAATCCAGTCTAGTTTTTGAAATCTGTATTTTTTTGTTATGTCTGTTGAGTTGTAACAGGTAGAATGGTCTGGCTTGCTGAATACAATGCCTTTCTGGCAGCAGAAAATGGAAAATCAGGGAGGGAGTTCTGTGTTTGCAGTCATCTGTCATATTTGTAAGCCTTTCAAAAGACACTAAGTGAAAACCAGAACTTGCCAATATGATATTAAACTTGTTAATATAATATATTGCACTGTAACAAGAATCTTTGAATAATATTAGTTGTCATAGGAACATCTATCCACATTCAAATAAATGATGAAGTGCAATCCCTGGCAACTAAATGCTCACACACACGCAAAAAAACCGCATTGAGAAGCTGTTGCTGGTAGTCCTTATTCATTCTTTATGGAATTTATATGTGTAATTTGTTTCTAATCTTGCACTGTAACTTTTTTTACAGCTTTATTTATAGTGATCAGTTTTGCCAAAAAAGATCATTGCTGGAGCACACGTCTGTACAGTGTATATATACTTTTCAACTGATTGTTACCATATAAATTAAAAAAATGTGAGGAGACTGTGGTGGCGTAACAACTGGCTATAGAAATGTGACCAATACAGGTAGACAAATAATTTAATAAAAATACCTTAACTGGCTTGTTTACAAAGCGTTCAAATGCAGTTTGAATGAAGCTGAAAATTTAATTCACCCATGTTTCAACCAGGAGTAAAATTTCAAATGAAAATTATTTGGGCTCTTCTTGTTAGTCATGCTGGTCAAGTAAAAGAAAGAGATCAGATGGGAATGGTGAGCTACGGAAATGGTTGAAATGGTTTGAATTGTAATGCGCGTTACAGAAACCTGTGTCCGCTGCCCACTTAACTTTACAAGTCACCGTCAGCAGTTGGTTAGTTTTTAGTAAACTGCTGCTTCTTGAAATTGACACTTTTTCACCCCCCAAGGCGTTTTTTTGTCCCTATCAGACTATTGCACAGCTTTGGTATGTGGCCGTGTATCTGCGTGAAGCACTAATTCCCGAGTTTTAAGCAGGCAGCTTGCTTTTGCAGCCTTGACCAAATAACTTGATCTCTTCATTGGTTTTTCCCAATATAATTACCTCATGAGACACCCGTGATAGTAGATTAATATTCAAAGATAAAATGTGCTAAGTATTCTAACTGTAAACTAAATAATGATTGGGGTTTGGAGTAAGTAAACAGTGCGCAAATTGGAGATTTAAAAACAATTTTTTTTTTCACATTTCAAACAATTTGCCAATTAGTTGTGCATATGCTTTGCTGTTCAGCATTAATGCTGACAGATTTTTTATTTTTTTTTTTGTTCCCTGCACAGGCATCTGTAATTAGAGATATTCGAGGTTCTAAATGCTGCTCTTTACATTATGGTCTTTGTTTCCCTCCTGGGTTCTCACACCCACATACTAAAAGTAATACCTGACCAGAGGGCATGCATACATTCCAGTTCAGTTTCTAAACTGTTTCATGTATTACAGTAACTATAGCATTATAATTATTGTATTGATTATGTAGCTGATGAATAAGATCTGTTAAGATCTCTTCATGCCTTAGGAGGGCAGGCAGTACTGTGCGCATTTATCTTTGATTTAATTAGAAATGAACAGATCCATTTTTTCAGTACAGAAAAGGAGAGGGGGTGGCTATAGATGGTAAACTTCTTCATGCCATAACTGAAGCTGCACTCCAAACGATCTGAACGGCTTCTTTCCCTTTTTAGTGGACGTGACTGGACTTGAAATGTATGTCGCAAGGATGTGCACTTTACATGTGCGCTGCACATGATTAGCAAAGGGTATATATTTGCAGTCCTCCCAGTTTGTCCCCTCCTGCCGCTGTGCGTTACCTTCTCACAGAGGCAGCAATACCAGATTTTGCTGTCAGCTGCTGTTCGCACCTGCTACGTGTTCAGCCCAACACAGAGAGCCAACGCTTCCCCTGTAACAGTGGAAATATTAATAGTGGGTTTATGTTCCAGGACAGCACCTTTTTAGCTGAACGGCCTTCAGCAGATGAATCAACTGTCAGCAATACCTTGCCCTTTGATTTCACCAAACCAGATTCCACTTTGGATAGCGAACAGTCTAATGACAACGAAATCCGGCCAAGACCAGAAAATCTGGACTCTCAGGCCAGTTTGGCACCTGAAGGTCCGCTCTCCTCGGAGGCTGACATCACTTCTTTTCCTGATGGGCTGAATTTAGAGGATGGGAATCGGACTCCTCATTTGGTCCCTGCACCAGTGTTAGGGCGTGATTCTGTGGACTCTCTGGAATGGCTTTCAGCCCCCAATTCTTTAGATGGTAAGTTAATACCATTGACTGAAGCTTAAATTTGGATGCCAGTGTTTCCTGATACTCACCAAAGGTGAAGTTCACCAAAGTGACTTTCAGAAAGGTCTAAAAAATTTGGTATCTGTCTTTCTCTGATAGTTTTTACCTTTCCTGTATGCACGTATCCAACAACAATATGCTAAGGTAAAACATTTGTAACAGCTCATAATGCCTGTTTGTCCCTCCAGGAAATGGTATGCGCATGATAATTGTTTAATTGCACAGAAGTATTTTCCTATAGGGCTTGTTTAGGTGATGCCATGCCGATATAACTGACCTCTGAAGCAGACTGACTAGCCCTAAGGATGTGTCACACAGTTACCGCTTTATTGCTTACTCTGCAGTCTTGACTTGGCCCATGGAGTATCTCAGTGAAAAGTGGGAGGGGTCTTTCTGACTTAGGCCAGGATGTATCACGGGAAACACGCTGCATACAGAGCTACAGACAATAAAATGAATGTAATTTGACACTTTTTATCATAAACAACAACTAATTGGATATTTTTTTTTGGTTTTTGAAGATACAGGAGTATCTGAAGACCTTTTGCCTTTAAGTCCTCCTCACCTTGTGCCTGAAGAACCTCCATCTACAGGTGATTATGCAGTTCCTCTGCTTTCTGCACCAACAGTGGCCTCTTCATCAGTCGTAGAGACTGACATTAAAGAAACAGTATCTGCTGAGAAGGAAGAAGTAAATCTGGGTAGTCCTGCAGGCAGTAACAATGCAGACTCTGTGTTGCATCAGTCTGTAGAAGAAGTTCCTTTTCCCTTAGAAGTACACCCTATGGAAGATGAAACTGATATGTATCTCGGAGGTAGAGTTATATACGATGATGGGTCTGGTTCAGCTTTTGATGGTTCGGGAAAAGAAATGGAATCAAGTATTTGGCCTTGGGAAGAAGCAACGCTGGAACCAGTTTTCTACCCTGGTCCTGATAGCTGGCTTGAAGATGACAATAAGTCTTTGTTAATCAGAACTGAGGATATTCCTGAAGGCATGATCTTAGACTATGTTCTTAACTCTGGGAATAAGTTACATGATGATCCTTCCAAAGATGAGAAAGAAGATTTCCTCGATGAGTCTGAAATATTTGTCTTTCCAGAGAGTACAACTCAGCAGGTCCCTCTGTTACAGACAGAAGGGCCCTCATCTGTGGAACCATCTACACAGACAGAAACATTGGGCATGTACGATTCTTCTTTTGTTAAGCCACCCTTGGTTTTGGAGTCCTCAGTGGACCATTCCTTTGTAGACAGGCCAACTGGAGAGGCCCCTATCTCACCGCACAATACAGGTCTGTCTGTGGAAGATAATCTCCTTAGACCTACAGGGACTGTCAGTATGGAGCAACCTGAAGAGTCCAGTGTAGGTCAGAACATCATTTCTGAAGCAGCTGAACATCAAAACGAAGACAGGACAATGGTAGAAGAACTATTCACAGTGGGGCAGTCAGATGCAACTGAAGCTGCTACAATACGCCACTTGGACACAAGCTCTTCAGAAACTGTTCTGACTGCAGATCCTTCCACAGTAAACCCTGATGCTTCCACAGAAGAGGAGCAAACCCTAGATTTATCATTGGCAGGCCAAGACACTACTGGATCAGCAGTGAAGAAACCAGCTGATGTTTGGCCTACTGACAGAGCACTAGAAAACTCATTAGATCAGACAGTGCAATCGGCAACGCCGAGTGCCACTCAAGTTTCAACTCCAGTTCCTTCTGTGATAGATCAGACCACTGTTCTAGAGAGCTTCACCGTGCAGGGTGGTACAGACCATGACACGCGTGTTTCCATGAGCTTCAGCACTGTTACAAACTCTTATGTAACTGTGAGCATAACAAGAAGCACTGCTGAGCTTCCATCCCATCTCCCTCCGGTGGGATCCACGGCGTCATCATCTCTGGCTACCTCCACAAAGCTGGGAGATGAACCAACAAGAGTCCTGGATGTTTCAGCACACCTGGATCACGTGAGCACTGTCCACTTTTCTCCTGAGCTGACTGAGGAGGGAAGGAGCGTGACTGAAAGTCACGTGGAGCTGACAACTCATGTCCAGTCCACAGAGATGGCCAGCGTGGCATGGGCCACACATGAGAATCGCAGTAGTACTCCTGTCCCATCACGAGCTCTAGTCGTGTTTTTCAGTCTTCGGGTTACCAACATGATGTTTTCAGAGGACCTGTTCAATAAAAACTCCCCTGAATACAAAGCGTTGGAGCAGCGATTCTTGGAACTGGTAAGAATCACATCTATGCTGAATGTCCATTACCAGACAAAAATAGTTGGTAAACAATAGTTCATCGGCTGTCTTTTGCAGAGAGCAACTCAAGACTGGTGTTTACAGATATTATTTGTGTCCCTCCATGGGAAAATTCTGTCTGGAAATGGGGTGGGTAGGGTGTTTTGGGGGTTTTATTCTGCCAGTAGTCTCTCTAAAGCTTAACTTTCTAGGGCAATGGGCCAGATGCTCTGCTGGTGTCAATAAATGTAGCGGTGCAGCTGAAGTCACTACAGCGCTCCCCTTACTTACTTGCTTCCAGAGTGCTCTGCATTCAGTCTATAGGGAGAGAGCAGTAAAGAAATGGGGGCTGTGGGGAAGTAACTTTTCTGCGACATATTCACCTCAAGTAAGAGGTAGTTCAGGGAACTAAGCTGTTCCTAAACTGACTGATGGCTAGCGAATCCTCACAGGAGTTACACAGCAACAACTGTACAATTTTAACTGGAAAATCCCCCCCTCCTGACTGAAATGAGCATTTTGTTGTGGGAGACGAAGGGAGCAAAGGAGCGAGAGAGAAGGGGGATGTGTCTGAAGGAAATACCCTGTGAAATGGTAAGTACGCCTGGTGCTTAGATCAAGGGAGAGCACTACCTATGTCCCGAGAACTGTATTTCTGAATCATTGATTTTGGAAACTGTCTGCAAATTGGTATACTCTCTTAAGAACTGCCTGAAGTCCTCGGGCTCCTGGCAGGCTGCCAGCACGGGCCTTGATTGGGTAAAGCTGTAATGCCCTTGCTGTGGGATTTGGACAAAATAATTCAGACTCCCACTGCCTGATGCAGTTAACAGTGCAGCTGGCTTGAGTAGAGACCCAAAGATTCAGCTTTTCTGTCACTTCCTCTGTGTTGCAGCTGGTGCCCTACCTTCAGTCAAATCTGACGGGCTTCCAGAATCTGGAAATCCTGAATTTCAGAAATGGCAGCATTGTGGTGAACAGTCGAATGAAATTTGCCAAACCTGTGCCTCGGAACGTCACCAATGCTGTGTACATGATCCTGGAAGACTTCTGCAACACTGCGTATCACACCATGAACCTGGCCATTGATAAATACTCCCTGGATGTGGAATCGGGTAAGGATGGGATGCAGGGAAATGCAGCTTGGAGCAAAGGATTTAGAGTGACTTTTGCTTTAAGAATTCACTAAGTATCCCAGCGGCTCGGAGACTGCCCACTGCTTTTCACAGGCTGGGCTTTAGAAAGACAGTCTTTCACAGAGCTCAAACAAGCGACTAAAAATCTGTCAAGGGACTAAAGAGATGAAAATCAAAATGGGACCCAGACTGAGCAAACTATATGGGGCCCATATAGAAATATGGGGACAAAACTGGCTCATGTAATACTCTATATAATGCCACTGCACTTTCATTGGGGAGTGAGGGTGAAGGCTGGTCAGTGAGAACAGTGGTGCCCATCTCTCTTGTGCTTAGTTCTATCTCTGGTCTGAACTTCTTCCATGCGGGTGTTCCCACAGGTGGTAGCCAGTTTAGCTGCACAGGTAACAGCTGCTGCCTCACTCTTGTGCGAAGGTCTTGCCTGCACTGAAAAGTTAGAGGCCCTCTTAGTTCACTCCTCTGATACAGGGAGAAAGTTTATTCCCTGTCCAAGCTAGCCAGTAGTTTACCACTGAAGCAACTCGGAAATACTTCCTGTTTTAAGGTTAGAGAAAAATAGTAGTGCTGACCTGTTGGCAAATGGTAGCTGTTCTTCTGAGGTAGCTCTCTTACAAAGATGGTCTAATTAGTATGACAAATCTTCTGATATTGATCATTTAACTGTATGCCAGCCCTCTTCAGCTTTTGATACAAGTGAGATCTCTGAAACGCTACACGCTTGTGTACCTTCCAGACAGAGGCAAATCACCTCACAGTAGGTGCCGAGTGCCCAAACTCCCCTTGCCCTTGCCATACACTGCCTAGACTTTCTGTAAAAAGAAATACTGGAGATCAGCTGTGTTTTACTCATTTGCAAAGTATAGATCCAGCAGACAAGAGAGCATCTGAGATACTGCATGTTCCAGTAAGAAAAAGAACACTTTACACTTGCTTCTTGGACTGGCTTGTTGGGTGGTCTTAGCTGTGCCACTGACATGCACCGTGCAGATGGAGGAACACTTCCTAGTGCTCATTCACCTTAGCAGAAAGTTTTGCTACTCAGGAAAGACACACGCTGGATTTTTGTGGATTATTTTAATTAAGAACCATTAGAGAAAATGTCAGCAGACAGCCAGTGCTTTGTCTCAGCTAGGGTTTGCCTCTATCGTTAATATTTTCTGTTTTGTGTGTTCTCAGGTGAGCAAGCAGATCCCTGCAAGTTCCAGGCCTGCAATGAGTTCTCTGAATGCTTAGTGAATCGCTGGAGCGGGGAAGCTGAGTGTGTCTGCAATCCTGGCTACCTAAGCATCGACGGGCTGCCATGCAATAGCATTTGTGATCTGCAACCAAATTTTTGCCTGAATGACGGGAAGTGCGACATCAGCCCTGGGCAAGGGGCCATCTGTAGGTAGGTCATCCTGGCTCTTTGAAGTATGTGCTTCCTGTATGAAAAAAACCTTTTTATCTCCTCTGTTGTGGCCTTCTACAAGATTTGTGCAAAATTCCGTAAGATAACGCATAACAAGTGAGATGTAATGATCATCAGTTATGTTATGTTGCTGAGAGGAAGTCCCAGTATTAACATTAGTTTTCCTACGTAAATATCAGAAATGAGAAAGTAACAAACTTCTTTAAGAGAACAGAAACATCAGCAAATAAAACCGATTAGGAAAAATGGTAGTAATGGAACATACCCAGTTGTTCAAGTCACCTTCATTGATCTTTGGGGACAGAATTCATCTCCAGAGGTTTTCTCTAGTAGCAAAGTGTTAGATAATGTCATGAAACAGATGAGAGTTAATTGCATCACAAAAATTTGTATCTGAAAGGCATATTCATACAGCATAGATATATTAAAAATAGTACTCTTGGTTAAGAAAAAGTCATAAAAGTATATCATTGGCCATTCAAGAGAAATCATGTGTGGTTCATAAAAAGATCAAGGCACAGGTGCCCTGGTTCAATTTTTTGCTTTTAAAAAGGTACAAATACATTTGAACAGGATCTCTGTATTTTACGGGTAATGGAAAAGACTTAGGACAAGATATAGACAAATTGATGCTCCCTCTGATATTGCACTTAATTAACAAAATATACCTATCCACAAAAGGTAGGAGACATTGCAAAAAAAAAAAATTGCTACTAGTAGTTACTATTTATGTTACTTCAGCTGATTTTTTTAAAAAAAGTTCACCTAGAATGTTTCTAAAGTAAATCTTAGTCCTAGCAGTTAACAGGAGAAATAAAAATGTTTTTAAAGCTATAAAAATGGATAGTATCACAGATGTATTATAAATTTTATCATATTTGTATAATAGTGTCAATTAGAAACAGATGAGTGTCTGAACTGAAGCATGCTCTGGCCAGTACTTATTTAGAACGTTTTAAAAAATTTAAAGTATTGCTTACTACTTTCAGAAACTACTTAAGATATTTATGTTAGAAGACTTAGTTTCATTGCTGTGAGTGGTCATAAAAAACACAAAACACAATTCCTTTAGTTGCTATAGCAAAAACTCCCAAACACAGATAATGCAAATATATTATTTTTACTGGTGTATTTAGAGTCAATATTAACATTAAAGTTCTCATGTTCAAAACCACAGCAAGGCTGAAATACTGAATGCTGTTTTGGGGCAACTGTTCCAAAGACAGAGTCTTGGACGCATGCTTCTTTCTAGTCATTTAATTTATGTATTTATTTAACTAACCATTGTGGAATTCACTAGACTATAAACATTCTGCTTGTTTAACACACCTTCATTTGTATTTACATTACAATATGATTAAGACAACTGCTTTCTACCTTTACAGTGTTTGATATGTCACATGCAAGGTTCAATCAAGGCATAACTTTTTACTTCGTCTAAACACCTTACAGTTTTAACACATCACAGGATACTATAAATTGCAAAAGCCACAGGCTTTATCATCACAAATGCATTATTCTTTTATTATTTTACCTGTCTTCACTTAAATCAGTAACTGGGTTTGTTCAGCCTGCAGAAGAGAAAGCGCCAGGGAGACATTACTGCGGCTTTTCAGTACTTAAAGGGGGCCTATAGGAAAGACGTGGGACAATCTTTTTAGCAAAGCCTGTTGCGATAGGACAAGGGGTAATGGTTTTAAATGAAAAGCGGGTAGATTCAGGCTGGATATAAGGAAGAAATTTTTCACAATGAGGGCAGTGAAACACTGGCTTAGGTTGCCCAGAGAGGTGGTCGATGCCCCATCCCTGGGGACATTTAAGGTCAGGTTGGATGGGGCTCTGAGCAACCTGATCGAGTTGAAGATGGCCCTGCTCACTGCAAGGAGTTGGACTAGATGACCTTTAAAGGCCCCTTCCAACCCAAAATATTCCATGATTCTGTACCAAAAAGGCTGTTCACAATAACAGTAATAATAAAAAAAAGTTGGTGCTTGAACATGCAAAGGTACTTACTGAGGTGACTTAACTGAGGGCGCATCATAACAGCAAGTTAAATACATTTACATTAACCAAATCTTTTGCTGCTATTTAATTTCCCCGTGTTTCTTTGTTGCAGATGTCGTGTGGGAGAGAACTGGTGGTACAGAGGGGAGCACTGTGAAGAATACGTGTCAGAGCCACTGGTGGTGGGTATTGCAATTGCTTCCGTGGCAGGATTCCTCCTTGTGGCGTCTGCTGTCATCTTCTTCTTGGCCAGGACCCTTCGAGACCAGTACACAAAGAGTGACACAGAGGACTCACAGGGGTAAGTGACACCATCTGGTATTTTAAAACACGTCTGCTACAATAAGGATAATTCTGTTTTAAGTCTTGTATGACACAGTTGACAAGCAACAGGGTGTGCAGGTGCCTTCAAATGCCAGGCTTCCCACATCTGTCGGCTGCCCTTGCAGGCTGCAGAGAAGCTCACAGTTTGTTTATTGCTCCCCCAGGCAGGGTGACAGCCTCTCATCCATTGAGAATGCAGTTAAATACAACCCCATGTATGAAAGTGATACGACTGGCTACAGCCATTACTACCGGAGATACCCTCAGCTAACCTCCTACAGTTCTACCAGTGCGGAGACATCCACAGACTACAGCAGTGAAGAGATCAGGCACATTTATGAAAACAGTGAGCTTACTAAGGAGGTAAATGACCTTGTTTTTGTAGGGGCATGGAAAAGATCATGTAAACAGTAAGCTTATTCCACACTTGTAACCTGAGAGGTGGGCCCAATCTTGTGTAAACCAGTGTCTATGCTCTAGATAGACAAGTTGGAACTATGGCTGCTGCAACTACTAGTAAAGAGAAGAAAGGACTTTTTTCCCTGCGTGCTGTTAGGTAAAGCAAAAGGAATGGGTGTATCCTGACCTGCAATGAATTTCACATGATAAAGGAGCTGACTGTTTAAGTAACTTCAGGGGAATTGGGGAGGTTTGAGATGTTGCTAGGCACAGCCTTTAGCTTTTAATGCCAACTACCTTATGGAAGAGTAGTTATACAGTGAAAACCTGGTGCATTCAGGCCTTTTTACAGTTAGGGTGTTTTTTTTAAGTTTAGGTCTTTCTACAACTTGCAAGTTAGATCACATCCTTCTCCTTTCTTCCTGTATGTGCAGTATCCAGAGTTTACTGTAGAAGGCTAAAGAGAAGGGATTTACACCCAGGAACTACCCACAGATCCTTAAGCAATTGAGAGAGATGTGAATCCAGCCTATAGCTGGCTTGTAGGCAAAGTATCTATGACAGATAAATGGTTTTGTTAAAGCCTGTTGAAACACCACGCTCTGTACAAACCCTGTTTTTGGTTTAAAAGTAAAGAAAGTAAACCTACAGCCTGCTGTAGGTGACCCTGCTTCGGCAGGGGGTTGGACTAGATGACCCACAGAGGTCCCTTCCAACCCCGAACATTCTGTGATTCTGTGAA